>Ga0224555_1000001_pt1:275000-530570 | contig 530570 bp, 534 predicted proteins | sample 714S23034metaG_FD_180687 | JGI IMG/M metagenome (GOLD analysis project Ga0224555, IMG submission 180687) | Peat soil microbial communities from Stordalen Mire, Sweden - 717 S2 30-34 | ecosystem: Environmental > Terrestrial > Soil > Wetlands > Peat | place: Sweden: Norrbotten...
GTAGCGAAAGCGAGTCCGAATAGGGCGATTCAGTCGTAGGCGGTAGACCCGAAACTGAGCGAGCTACCCATGGGCAGGCTGAAGCGGGGGTAAGACCTCGTGGAGGGCCGAACCGACCTAGGTTGAAAACTGGGCGGATGACCTGTGGGTCGGAGTGAAAGGCTAATCAAGCTCAGTGATATCTGGTTCTCTCCGAAATATATTTAGGTATAGCCTCGGATCAATTGCGTCGTGGCCGTAGAGCACTGTTTGGACTAGGGGCCCTACCAGGTTACCGACTTCATGCAAACTCCGAAGACCACCACGTCTACTCCGGGAGTCAGTTGCTGGGGGATAAACTTCAGCGTCAAAAGGGAAACAGCCCAGACCGCCAGCTAAGGTCCCCAAATTCTAGCTAAGTGGTAAACGATGTCTGAATGCACAGACAACCAGGAGGTTGGCTCAGAGGCAGCCACCCTTGAAAGAGTGCGTAACAGCTCACTGGTCAAGTGTTCGGGCGCGGATAATGTAACGGGGCTCAAGCTAGATACCGAAGCTGCGGGTGCGTGAGGCCTTCGGGCCGATCGCGCGGTAGGAGAGCGTTCCTACGCCAGCGAAGCGGCGGCGTAAGCCAGCCGTGGAGGCGTGGGAAGTGAGAATGCCGGCATGAGTAACGAGAGAGGGGTGAGAATCCCCTCCACCGATTGTCCAAGGATTCCTGGGTAAAGCTCGTCTTCCCAGGGTTAGTCGGGTCCTAAGGCGAGGCCGAAAGGCGTAGTCGATGGCCAACAGGTTGATATTCCTGTACCACGTCGTGTCCGTTTGACCGATGGAGGGACGAGGACGGCTAAGGGAACCCAGGCGATGGTCGTCCTGGGGTAAGCGTGTAGGGGTGGTCCTAGGCAAATCCGGGACCGCATTAACCTGAGGCGCGATGCCAGCTGGCTATAAGCCGGCGAGTCCCTGAAGCCATGCCTCCAAGAAAAGCTCCTAGGGAGGACACGCGTGCCCGTACCAAAACCGACACAGGTGGACAAGTAGAGAATACTAAGGTGATCGAGATAACCATCGTTAAGGAACTCGGCAAAATTGCCCCGTAACTTCGGGATAAGGGGCGCCCCGGTAGGGTCATGCCACTTGCTGGCGCAGCCCGAGGGGGCCGCAGTGAATTGGCTGGAGCGACTGTTTACCAAAAACACAGGTCTCTGCTAAGTCGTAAGACGACGTATAGGGGCTGACGCCTGCCCGGTGCCGGAAGGTTACGTGGAGGTGTTAGGGCTTGACCCGAAGCACCGAAGCTAAGCCCCGGTAAACGGCGGCCGTAACTATAACGGTCCTAAGGTAGCGAAATTCCTTGTCGGGTAAGTTCCGACCTGCACGAATGGCGTAACGACTTCAGCGCTGTCTCAACGATGGGCTCGGTGAAATTGCAGTCTCGGTGAAGATGCCGAGTACCCGCGGCTAGACGGAAAGACCCCGTGAACCTTTACTACAACTTGGTATTGGGATTCGATGCATTTCGCTCAGGATAGGTGGGAGGCTTTGAAGCACCGGTTGCGGCCGGCGTGGAGCCAACCTTGAGATACCACCCTTGGTGTATTGGATTTCTAACATCGCACCGTGATCCGGGCGGTGGACATTGCCAGGCGGGTAGTTTGACTGGGGCGGTCGCCTCCTAAAATGTAACGGAGGCGCACAAAGGTTCCCTCAGCACGGTCGGAAATCGTGCGTAGAGTGTAAAGGCAGCAAGGGAGCTTGACTGCGAGACCGACAGGTCGAGCAGGTGCGAAAGCAGGTCTTAGTGATCCGGCGGTAGCAAGTGGAAGTGCCGTCGCTCAACGGATAAAAGGTACTCCGGGGATAACAGGCTTATCGGGCCCAAGAGTTCACATCGACGGCCCGGTTTGGCACCTCGATGTCGGCTCGTCGCATCCTGGGGCTGTAGTCGGTCCCAAGGGTTGGGCTGTTCGCCCATTAAAGCGGTACGCGAGCTGGGTTCAGAACGTCGCAAGACAGTTCGGTCCCTATCTGCCGTGGGCGTTGGAGAGTTGAGAGGGTTTGTCCCTAGTACGAGAGGACCGGGATGAACAGACCTCTGGTGTTTCTGTTGTCGTGCCAACGGCATCGCAGATTAGCTACGTCTGGTTTGGATAACCGCTGAAAGCATCTAAGTGGGAAGCCAGCCTCGAGATGAGCTCTCCCATCCCCTTGAGGGAGTAAGACCCCTGGTAGACCACCAGGTTGATAGGCCGGCTTTGGAAGGGCGGTGACGCCCGTAGGAGACCGGTACTAATGGGTCGAGGGCTTGACGGAAGCTTTGTGGTACCCGTTGTGGCGCTGTGCAGTTTTGAGGGTCCGCCGGAGCGGTCTCGCAGTATTTCCGGTGGCTATGGCGGGGGGGAAACACCTCTTCCCATTCCGAACAGAGCAGTTAAGCCCCTCAGCGCCGATGGTACTTGGCTCGCAAGGGCCCGGGAGAGTAGGTCGCCGCCGGTTTTTCGTAGCAGGCGCGGGCCCCGCCACAGTCGGCGGGGCCCGGCTTGCGTTGGAGCAGCGCGGGGCGCTGGCCCCAGCGCGACCGAGCGACATGCTCGCCCCCGAATCTGATGCAGAATTGCGATGTGCCACTGCAAGACGTCCGCGACCAGCCTGACGGCCCACCGCGCCGGCGTTACTGGATCACTTGACGGCGCAGCCGCCCCGCTCCGTTCGCGCCGCACTCAAGCTGCGCGACCGGCCGCGGGCGGGACCGGGATCAGGCGCTCGACCCAGTCGCCCGTGATCTGTCGAGTCGCCGCGTTGATGCGGTTCCAGACAGTGATCTCCGCGATCAGTAGGACGAGGGCGCCGAGCTGCGCCTCGTCGTAATGGCGTGCTGCCTCATCCCAGATCTCGTCGGGGACCGGATCCGGCCGGTCAGCGATTCGGGTGACGGCCTCGGTCAAGGCGAGCGCCGCGCGCTCTGCGTCGCTGAAGTACGGCGTCTCGCGCCAAGCGGCGACCGTGAAAAACGTGACAGCCCGAATCGCCGGGGCCCCTTCAGGCCCCGGCGCGGGCGGTGCCGCGGCCAGCCTCCCAGCCTCAGCGATCAGCCGCGTGCTTCTCCAGCCCGCGGCCATGCGATCGTGAACAGACCTGCGGCGAGGCCTGGCCCACAGGGGACAGGCAATGCTGCGGACGCTCGGTAACCGCACCTGCGCGCGAGCGCGAATGCACCAGCCTGAGCGGAGGCCGGTGCGTAGCGTTCGTGAGCGGTAACGGCACGAGCGCGCGCGACACGACGGGCTCGTCGGGCCAGTCGAGCTCCACGGCCCAGTCATAGGGCGTGGGATCGAGCAGCAACGAAGCACGAACCAGGTCGAGCGCGCGACGTACGGCGCCAGTCGAGGTGTGAGGGGAGCGCCAGAACATGTGTTCGTACGGTAGGAAGCTCTCCGGACGGATCGGACGTGGCCCGTCCGCGCCGCGGCTCGCCGGCTCGGTCCCAGAGCATGGATTTGCAGGAAACACGGGCAATAGCGACATCCGTCGGCTGCAACGGAACTTGCGGGCGGACGCTTGTTACGCTTGCGCGGCGCTCGCAGCGATGCGATCGTCAAGACCATGGAGCGGTTCATCATCACCGGCGGCGCGCCGTTGAGCGGGACTGTGGTCCCGGCGGGCAACAAGAACGCGGCGCTGCCGATCCTCGCCGCGTCGGTGCTGACCGACGGCGTGCTCGAGCTCGCCAACGTGCCGCGAATCCGCGACGTCGAGTCGATGGTGACGCTGCTCGAGGGGATCGGCGTCCGCGTGACGTGGCATGGCGAGAACGAGCTTTCGTTATGCGGCGCCGACGTCGAGAGCACGCCGCTGGACGCTGACGCAAGCGACGAGATTCGCGCGTCGTTCCTGCTCGCGGGGCCGCTGCTCGCGCGCTTCGGGCGCGCCGAGATGCCGCCACCCGGCGGCGATGTGATCGGCCGCCGGCGGCTTGATCCGCATATCGACGCGTTCCGCGAGCTGGGAGCGCACTGCTCCTACGACGGAGGCTTCCTGCTCGAGGCGCCGCAGGGCCTGCGCGCCGGCGACGTGTTCATGGACGAGCCGTCAGTGATGGCGACCGAGAACGCGCTCATGGCCGCGGCGCTGACGCCCGGCGTTACGACGATCTGCAACGCCGCTTGCGAGCCGCACGTCCAGGACCTCGCGCGGTTGCTCAGCAAGATGGGAGCGCGGATCGACGGGATCGGATCGAACGTGCTGACCGTGCACGGCCAGCGCCGGCTTGGCGGCGCACACCACGTGATCGCCCCCGACCACATCGAGATCGGGAGCTTCATGGCGCTCGCCGGCGTGACTGGGGGAGAGCTTCGGATCAAGGACACGATCCCGAGCGACCTGCGGATGATCCGCACCGTCTTCCGGCACCTCGGGCTGCAAACGGAGATGGAGGGAAACGACGTGATCGTGCCCGGCGGGCAGAGGCTCGTCGTCAAGCCCGACGTCGGGGATTACAAGCGGCGCGTGATGGACGGTCCGTGGCCCGCGTTCCCGGCCGACCTGACGAGCATCGCGGTCGCGATGGCAACGCAGGCCGAGGGCTCTGTCCTCGTGCACGAGTGGATGTTCGAAAGCCGGCTGATCTTCACCGACAAGCTCGCCGCAATGGGTGCCGACATCGTCCCCTGCGATCCGCACCGCGCGATCGTCACGGGCCCGCGGCGCCTGCGCGCGTCGCGCCTCGAATCACCGGACATCCGCGCCGGCATGGCGATGCTCATCGCCGCGCTGTGCGCGGAGGGTCGCAGCGAGATCGGCGGCGTCGCCCAGATCGACCGCGGCTACGAGCGGATCGACGAGCGCCTGCGCGAGCTCGGCGCGCAGATCGAGCGCGTCCCAGTCGAGCCGGTCCTCGCGCTCTAAGAGTCGAGATCGCACGCGGCGCGGACCGCTCGGACCTTCGTGGATTCGCAGTCGGCCTTCGTGCCGTGGGCGACGACCCCAACCGCAGCTCTGTTAGGGTCCCCTAAGACGGCTGCGGGAGGGATTCGAAGTTGGGCTTCGCTGAGACAGTGCTGCTGGGAGCGATCGCTGGGTTCACGATCTACATCGGGCTCCCGATCGGACGCTTCCATTCGGTCGACAACCGCGTGCGCGTCGCGCTCGCGATGTTCTCGGTGGGGATCCTCGCGTTCATCTTCATGGACGTCACGAACCACGGCGAGGCGATCATCGCGAGCGCCCTGGCGAGCTTCAAGGCCGGCCACACGGGAATCGGTCACGTTCTCGGGCTGTTCGCGTTGCTCGCCGGCGGATTCACGGTCGGGACCGTCGGCATCGCGGCGATCGAACGGCCGCTGCATCGTCGTGCGCGGGCGCTCCCGCCGATCGCCGGCGGCAGCCCCGAGGCCGCGCTCAGCGCGTCAGAGCTAACGCAGTACTCGAGCGCGGCAGCTGACGCGCAGCGGCGCGCGCTGCAAACCGGGATGACGATCGCGCTCGCGATCGGGCTGCACAACTTCGCCGAGGGTCTCGCGATCGGCGTCGCGGCCAAGACCGGCGCGATCGGCCTCGCGACCGTGCTGATCATCGGCTTCGGGTTGCACAACGCCACGGAAGGGTTCGGGATCGTCGGACCGCTCGGTGGGGTGCGCCCTTCGTGGGCCTGGCTCGGGCTCGCCGGCCTCGTCGGTGGCGGGCCTACGTTCCTCGGCACGATCGTCGGCTACCAGGTTCATTCGAATGCCCTCGAGCTTTGCTTCTACGCGCTCGCGGGCGGCGCGATCCTCTACGTCGTCGGCGAGATCTGGACCGCGGTCCGCCGGCACGGGCACCGCACGCTCGGGCTCTACGCGCTCGCACTCGGCTTTCTCGTAGGCGTCGCGACCGATCTCGTCGTGACTTACGGCGGCGCGTAGCAGGCTTCGCGGGCGGCAGTCCGCGCCGTCCGCTCCGATACCTTCCAGGCCCGATGATTCACCCGATTCCCAGCGGCACGCGCGACGTGCTGCCTGACGAGATGCGCGAGCTGCGCGCGATCACCGAGGCGATCCGCGAGGTCTTCGGCACCGCCGGCTACGGCGAGATCTACACGCCCGCCCTCGAGTACGAGACCGTGATCGGCCGGGCGAACGGCGGCCTCCGACCCGCCTACCGAGTCTTCGACGAGAACGGCAGCGTGCTCGTCCTGCGATCGGACATGACGGTCCCGATCGCGCGAGTCGTCGCGACGCGCTACGCGAGCGCCGAGCCGCCGCATCGATTCTGCTATTTCGCGCACTCCTACCGCGGCGTGCGCCCGGCGCGCGGCCAGCCGCGCGAGTTCCTCCAGGCAGGCGTCGAGCTGATCGGTGCGCCGGCGCCCGGGGGGACCGCCGAGGCCTTGACGGTGCTCTGCCATGCACTCGACGCCGCCGGGCTGCGCCGCTATCGCGTCGGGCTCGGCGACGCGACCCTCTACCCGGCGCTACTCGACTCGCTCGGCGTCGCGCACGACAAGCGCGACGCCCTGCTCGCGGAGCTCGCACGCGGGGACTTCGTGGGGCTCGAACACGGACTTCGCGAGCTCGAGCTCGGCGAGCAAGCGATCAAGCTGCTGCTCGAGGTGCCCCAGCAGCGGGGCGGTGGGGACGTATTGCACGGGCCGGCGGGCCCCGTCGCCGACGCGGTTGCCGGGCTGCGGGCGATTCGCGGACTGCTGGAGCCGGAGGTCGCGGAGCGCGTGATCTTCGACCTCGGCCTATCGCGCGCCCCCGGCTATTACACCGGCGCCGTATTCGAGGTGTACGACCCGGCGCTAGGGATGCCGCTCGGGGGTGGTGGGCGCTACGACAACCTGCTCGGCGAGTTCGGGCACAGCCTGCCTGCGGTGGGCTTCGCGATCGGCGTCGACCGGCTGCACATTGCGCTCGCCGCGGAGGAGCGGCTGTGAACGGCCAGCGGCTGGTCATCGCGATCCCGCGCGGCGCATTGTTCGCGGAGACGCTCGACTGGCTCGACGGGCTTGGCGTCCGGACGGACGAGGTCCGGGCGAACGATCGCAAGCTGCTGTTCAGCGACGTGGGCCTGATCACGATGCGACCGTCGGACGTCCCGACCTACGTCGCCGCGGGAGCGGCCGACCTCGGGATCACCGGCAAGGACGTCCTGATGGAGCAGAGCGACGACGCGGTCAGCAGCGGTGGGCGCGACGTATACGAACTGCGCGACCTCGGCTACGGACGCTGCCGCATGGTGATGGCAACCCGTGACGGGCCGGACCCGGCCAGCGCGGCGTTGCGGCGCCTCGGGGTCATCCGGGTCGCGACGAAGTACCCGCGCGTCGCCGCGCGCTACTTCGACGACACCGGCCGCCAGGCGGAGATCATCGAGGTCAAGGGCTCGGTTGAGCTCGCACCGCTCACCGGTCTCGTCGAGGCGATCGTCGACCTCACCGCCACGGGAACGACGCTACGCGAGAACCATCTCGTCGTCCGCGAGGAGATTGCCGAGTCAACTGCACGCCTGATCGCAAACCCCGTCGCGCACAAGCTGAAGGCGGCGGCGATCGACGATCTGCTGGAGCGTGCCCGTGCGCTATGAGCGCCTGCAAGGCGGCGCCGAGCTCGTCCCCCGAATTCGCGGGCTCGTGCCGCAGGGCGCGGACGTCATCGCCGCCGTCGCCGAGATCATCGCCGCCGTCGCGGAGCGTGGCGACGAGGCGGTGCGCGAGTACACGGAGCGCTTTGACGAGTCCCCGGCGCCCGAGCCGTGGGTAAGTGCAGCGGAGCTGACGGCGGCCGCCGCCGGCCTTGCGCCGGAGGTTCGTGCGGGCCTCGAGGTCGCGATCGCGAACGTCGCGGCGGTCGGCTGGGGCGGTGCACCGCGCGAAGACCACGAGATCCCCCTGTCGCAGGGGCACCGGGTGCTCCTCCGACAGCTGCCGGTCGACCGGGCAGCCGTCTATGTGCCCGGTGGCGCGGCGCCCTACCCGAGTACGGTCGTCATGGGCGTCGTCACCGCGCGCGCAGCGGGCGTTCGCGAGATCGTCGTCTGCACACCGCCCCCGGTTGACTTGGTCTTGCTTGCGGCCTGCTCGCTCACCGGCATCGAACAGGTGTACCGCGCGGGCGGCGCTCAGGGGATCGCCGCGCTCGCCCTCGGGACGGCTACGGTCAAGCCGGTCGATGTAATCGTCGGTCCCGGCAACCTCTACGTGCAGGAAGCCAAGCGCTTGCTGTGCGATCGGGTCGGCATCGACGGGTTCGCCGGACCGAGCGACCTGCTCGTGCTGTTCGACGCGCCAGACGCCGGCTCGATCCGGCTGATCGCGCTCGACCTGCTCGCTCAGGCTGAGCACGGAGCCGCGACTCCGGTGATCGCCGCCGCGCCAGACGCAGCGCTGCTCGACGCCCTCCAGTCCGATCTCGAGGCGATCGAGCAGGCCCGCAAGCTCACGAGCGAGGCGACCTGCGTCCTCATCGAGCTCGGCTCGGCATGGGACGGCCTCGAGCTCGCCAACGCGTACGCGGCCGAGCACCTGGAGCTCATCGGGCCGGAATGCGAAGCGCTCGCACCAGACGTTCGCAACGCGGGTTGCCTGTTCGTCGGCTGGCCGAGCGCGACCGCGTTCGGCGACTACGTCGCCGGCTCGAACCACATCCTGCCGACGGGCGGTTCGGCGCGCTTCGCGTCGGGTCTGCGCCCGCACCATTTCCGCCGCACGCTCGCCGAGGTTCGCATCACACCTGAGTCGCTGCCCGGGCTCGTGGCGGCCGGAACCGCGATCGCCGACGCCGAGGGCTTTCGCATGCACGCCGAGTCGATGCGAGCGCGCCTGCCCGACATCCAGGACAATCCCAAAGATGAGCCGCAAGGCTGAGATCGATCGGGCGACGCGCGAGACCAACGTGCGCGTCTCGCTGGCGCTCGACGGCACGGGCGCCGGCACGCGCGAGACCGGTGTTGGCTTCCTCGACCACATGCTCGACCTGCTCGCGCGTCACGGTCGCCTCGACCTCGACGTCGCCGTCAGCGGTGACCTCGAGACGGGCGGCCACCACACGGTCGAGGACACCGCGATCGTCCTCGGCCAGGCGCTCGATCAGGCGCTCGCCGACCGTGCCGGCATCTTTCGCTACGGACACGCGATCGTCCCGATGGACGAGGCGCGCGCGCTCTGCGCGATCGACATCTCCGGCAGGCCCTACCTCGCCCTGACCGGGGAGCTCCCGCCCGGCAGCACGGGCGGCTTTGACCACGAGCTGCTCGAGGAGTTCTTCCGCGCGCTCGCGAACAACGCCAAGCTGACGATCCACATCGAGCTCGAGGCGCCCGGCAACGCCCACCACATGATCGAGGCCGCCTTCAAGGCCTTCGCCCGCGCCCTACGCGCTGCAGTCGCGCTCGACCCGACGGAGACCGGCGTGCCGAGCACCAAAGGCGTGCTTTAGATGATTTATGGCGGGCTTCGCCCGCGACGGGTCTCGCACGATGGGACCGCGGTCGGCGTCGTCGACTACGGGATGGGCAACCGCCGCTCGGTCGAGAAGGCGCTCGAGCACGTCGGCGCGCGCGTGACGGTCTCCGCGCAGACGGAAACGCTCGCGACGTGCGATGCGCTCGTCGTGCCCGGCGTCGGCGCGTTTCCGCGCGCAATGGAGCGCGTCCGCGCGCTCGGGCTCGACTCGTTCCTGATCGAGCGCGCCGCTGCAGGTGTGCCGATACTCGGCATCTGCCTCGGCATGCAGCTCTTCTTCGAGCGCTCGACCGAGCACGGCGGCGCGGACGGCCTCGGGATCGTCCCGGGCGAGGTCGTCGAGTTGGACACGCACGGACTGAAGCTCCCGCACATCGGCTGGAGCACTGTCAGCTGGCTGGGCGACGCGCCACTGCTCGACGGGGTCGCGCACAACGTCCCGTACTACCACGTGCACAGTTACGCCTGCCGGCCCAGCTCCGCGGCGGACGTATTGGGCGAAGCCGAGTACGGGCAAAGCTTCGTGACCGCTGTCGCCCGTGACTCGTTCGTCGGCCTGCAGTTTCACCCCGAGAAGTCATCGCTCGATGGGCTCGCGCTGCTCGCGAACTTCGTCTCGAGCTGCGTTACCGCCTGATGCGGGCCTACCCGGCAGTCGACATCCTCGACGGGCACGTCGTGCGCCTCGCGCAGGGCGACTTCGCCCGCAGTACGACCTACGCGAGCGCACCGCTCGATGCCGCTCGCGCCTGGGCTGAGCAGGGCGCCGAGCAGCTGCACATCGTCGACCTCGACGGGGCGCGCCGCGGCGAGCCGGTCAACCTCGCGAGCGTGCGCGAGGTCGTCGCCGAGACGGGGCTCTTCGTCCAGCTCGGCGGGGGCCTGCGCTCGAGCGAAGCGGTCGATGCCGCCGCCGCAACTGGTGTACACCGCATGATCATCGGCACCGCCGCATTCGACGGCTCACGCATGCTCGAGCACGCGCTGCACCACTACGGGCCCGAGCGCGTCACCGTCTCGGTCGACGCGCGCAGCGGCCTCGTCGCGAAGCAGGGCTGGCTCGAGACCTCGACGACGCCGACCGCCACAGCCGTCGGAGAGCTGGTCGCGCGCGGCGTGACGCACTTCATCTACACGGACGTTGAGCGCGACGGGACGCTCGCGGGTCCCAACCTCGAGGCCGTGCGCGAGATCGCCGGTGTCATCGGCGGCGACCTGCTCTACGCGGGCGGGATCGGTGAGCTCGATGACCTGCGCGCGCTCGTGGAGCTCGGTCATCCGCGCCTGGCGGGCGTCATCATCGGCAAGGCGCTATACGAGCAGCGCTTCACGCTCGCGCAGGCGATGGCGGCGCTGTGCAGCTGAAGCGCGTGATCCCGTGCCTCGACGTGGACGCCGGGCGTGTCGTCAAGGGCACGCGCTTTCTCGAGCTGCGCGAGGCGGGTGACCCGATCGAGCTCGCGGCCTTCTACGACCAGGCGGGCGCAGACGAGCTCGTGTTCCTCGATATCACCGCCACGCACGAGCGCCGCTCGACGATCGTCGAGCTCGCGCGGCGAACCGCCGACGAGGTCTTCATTCCGTTCACCATCGGTGGCGGCATCCGCTCGGTTGCGGATGCGCAGGCGGTTCTGGATGCCGGAGCGGACAAGGTCTCGGTCAACAGCGCCGCGGTGGCGCGTCCGGAGCTGATCGAGGAGCTCGCGCGCCAATTCGGCGCGCAGTGCGTTGTCCTCGCAATCGACGCGAAGGCGGCCGGCCCAGAGCGCTGGCAGGTCCACGTCCGCGGCGGGCGCGAAGCGGTCGCGCGCGACGTGCTTACGTGGGTGCGCGAAGGCGTCGAGCGCGGGGCGGGGGAGATCCTGCTGACGAGCATGGACCGCGACGGCACGACCGACGGCTATGACCTCGCGCTCACGCGTACGGTCAGCCAGGCCGTGGGCGTACCCGTGATCGCCTCGGGCGGCGCCGGGACGCTCGACCACCTCGTCGCTGCGCTCGAGGCGGGCGCCGACGCCGTGCTCGCCGCGTCGATCTTCCACTACGGCACCTACACGCTCGCGGAGGCAAAGCAGCACATCGCGTCGGCCGGCATTCCGGTCCGCATCACGCAACACTGAAGGTCATGGAGCCGCAGCTCGTGATCGACGCGCTCTCGGCGCGCCCCGGCGGCGCGGCGGTACTCGCGCTGCGCGGTCCCCGGATCGCGGTAGTCGGCGGCTTCGTTCGCGATGTGCTGCTCGGTCGCGATCCGCGCGAGGTCGACCTCGTGGTTGAGGGAGACGTGCGTGCGCTGGCCGAGCAGATCGGCGGCAACGTGACCCACCATGCGGCGTTTCTTGCCAGCCACGTCTCGCGCGACGGGCTCGAGCTAGAGCTCACCCAGGCCCGCCGCGAGCGCTACCCACATCCGGGCGCGCTTCCGCTGGTTGAGCCGGCGAGCCTCGAGGAGGACCTGCCGCGGCGTGACTTCACTGTGAACGCGCTCGCCGTGACGCTCGACGATGCCCAACTGCGCGCGCCCGACCGCGCGCTCGAGGATCTCGGCGCGCGTCGCCTGCGCGTCTTCCACGACCGTAGCTTCATCGACGACCCCACGCGGGTCCTGCGCCTCGCGCGCTACAGCGCGCGGCTCGGTTTCGTTGTCGACCACAACACCGCGCGTCTAGCTTCGGAGGCGAGCCTCGACACGGTGAGCGGCGCCCGGATCGCTGGCGAGCTACGACTGATGCTCGAGGAGCCGGACCCGGTTGTCCCTCTCGCTACCGTCGCCACGAGGCTCCAGCTCAGCGTTGACCCGTCGCTCGTCGCTCGCGCGCTCGCCCTCGCCCCGGCCGATGCCGAGCGCTCGCTCACGATCCTCGCCGCGGTCGCGCGCGAAGCCCCCGCCGACTGGCTTGACTCGCTCGAGCTGACCGCGCGCGAACGCGCCGTCATCCGCAGCGCCGAGCATGCGCCGCTTCTCGCCGCCGCCGCGGTCGCAGCGCGCCGGCCGAGCGAGCTTCGCGACGCCCTGCGCGACGTTCCCGTCGAGGCTGTCGCGATCGCCGGCGCCCTCGGAGCTTCTGAGGAGGCGCGGCGATGGCTTGGCGAGCTGCGCCACGTGAAGCTCGAGATCGGTGGTGACGACCTGCTGGCTGCCGGCGTGCCGGCGGGTCCCGAGCTCGGTGCACGCCTCGAGCGCACGCTGCGCCGCAAGCTCGACGGCGAGATCGCTGCCGGGCGCGAGGCAGAGCTCGCGAGCGCACTTGGAAGCGGCGCGTGAGGTTCACAGTCGAGTTGACGCACGCGACCGCCTTGTTCACGGGGGTTGCTGACGGTGACCTCGGGCGAACGCAGGGCGATACCTCGCCGCAGGTGGAGTGCAATCGCGCGAGCCTGCTCGCGTCCCTCGGCCTGGGCGCGATCAGCGTCCCGGCGCAGGTGCACGGTTCAACGGTGGCAACGGCGCGCGCGGCGGGTGGCTACAGCGTCGGCGCGTGGGAGGCCGACGCCCTCCTCTGCAGCGAGCCCGACGCCGCGGTTGCCGTTCACGTCGCCGACTGCCTGCCGATCGTGGTCGCCGGTCCTGGCGCGCTCGCGGTGATCCACGCCGGCTGGCGCGGGCTCGCGGGGGGCGTGATCGAAGCGGCGGTGGCGCGTCTGCGCGAGCTCACCGACCCGACAGACGCGGCGATCGGTCCCGGCGCCGGGGCCTGTTGCTACGAAGCCGGTCCGGAGGTTCACGCCGCCTTCGCGCGCTACAACGCAAGTCGCGGGGCGTTGCTCGACCTGCGTGCCGTCGCCACCGCCAAGCTCGAAGCGATCGGCGTCGCCTGCACCGGCAACGTCGACGTCTGCACGATCTGCGCGCCTGTCGGGCAGCTCTTCTCGCACCGGCGCGAGGGACCGCAGACAGGGCGTCAGGCAGGGCTCGGATGGCTACGCTGAGCGTTGCACGGGTGCGCGGGAACCTCGCCGAGGTTCGTGCGGAGATCGCTGCCGCGGCCGCGCGTGGCGGGCGCCATCCAGGAGAGGTCGAAATCGTCGCGGCGGTCAAGTACCTGGCGGCATCCGAGCTCGAAGTTCTCGCCGATGCCGGCGTGGCGATCCTCGGCGAGAACCGCGCACAGGCGCTCGTCGAGAAGGTCGCGGTGACCGCGGGGCGCTTGCGCTGGCACTTCATTGGCGCGCTGCAGTCGCGCAAGGTCAAGGTGATCGCGCCGCACGTGGAGCTGATCCACTCCGTCGCGAGCGAGTCGGCGCTGCATGAGCTCGGCCGTCACGCCCGCGCGGGCCTCGAGATCCTGGTCGAAGTGAACGTCGCCGGCGAGGCGGGCAAGGCCGGGATCGCGCCGGGAACACTCGACGCGTTCATCGCGCGCAGCCCGGTTCCCGTCGTCGGGCTGATGACGATGCCGCCGCAGACGGATGACCCCGAGCGAAGCCGGCCGTACTTCGAGGAGCTGGCGCGCCTCGCTCGCGAGAGCGGCCTCAAACACGTGTCCGCGGGCACGAGCCAGGACTTCATCGTCGCCGTCGAAGCCGGTGCAACATTCGTGCGACTCGGCACGAGGCTGTACCGATGAGGGCAAATGGGCGCTAAAGTGTTTTTTCTCCAGCAGGGATTTTGGCTGGTGCGCGCGAAAAGACACGCATGGCCCTAAAGGACTCATGGCATCGGACGCTCGTCTACTTCGGTCTCGCTGAGGAGTACGACGACGAGGACTTCGACCCGGACACGGGACCCGAGCTCGCGCTCGAGGACCGCTATCGCGAGCGCGCGAACGTGCGTCGCCTAGCCTCACGGCGCCGCGGCGATGACATCGACGAGATCTTCGCCGACGAGCAGCCGCGCGGGCGCCAGCACACCGTGCTGCGCTCGGTCCCGGGTGGTCGCACCGGTAACGGGCGCGACTTCCAGGTCCACGTCGTGCACCCCAAGTCGTTCAACGATGCGCAGCAGGTCGCGGACAAGTTCAAGCGCGACGTCCCCGTGATCATCAATCTGCAGGAGGCTGACCACGATCTCGCGAAGCGGATGATCGACTTCGCGAGTGGTCTCACCTACGCCCTCGACGGGGGCATGCAGCGCATCGCCGACAAGGTCTTCATGCTGACCCCTCGCAACGTCGAGCTCTCAGCTGAAGAGCGCGCGCGGTTGATCGAGAAGGGCTTCTTCAACCAGGCGTAACGCGCAAGGCTACGCTGCCGCGGAGACGCGGTAGCGCTCGCTGAGCGTCGAAAGCTTGTCGGACAGCTCCGTGAGTCGCTGCGCGGCCGCTTCGGAGGACTGCGCGCCGGCCACGAATTGAACCGTGTCGTCCTCGATGCTCGCCATCGCCGCAGCAATCTGATCCATGCTGAGGCTCTGGAACTCGGCCGACGACGCGATCTGCTCGGCGGCGTCGGACGCGTCGCGAATCGTTCGCGCGAGGTTCCGAATCCGCTCGTCGGCGCGAGTTGTCAAGTCGAGCGCACGCTCGACGACCTCCGCGCCATGTTCGCTCGCTGCGACAGACGCTCTTGTCGCTTGGCGCACCTCGTCGAGGATGCCCTCGACGCGGGCGGTCGCCGCCTGCGACTGGTCGGCAAGGTCCCTGACCTGATCGGCGACGACGGCGAAGCCGCGGCCGTGCTCGCCGGCGCGCGCGGCTTCGATCGTCGCGTTCAGGGCGAGCAGCTTCGAACGCGACGAGAGCTCGTTGACCGTTTCCGTGATCACGCCGATCTGCTGTGCGCGATCCGAGAGCATGACGAGCTCTTTGCGAATGTCGGCGGTGCGCTCGCCGATTTCGCACATCGCCTCGGCCAGCGCGGCCACCGCCTCGGTTCCCTCGTCGCTCACGCGCGCCGAGTTCGCGGCTTTCGATGCGACGTCACGCGCGCGAGCGGAGCTGTCGTCGGCTGCCATGCGGAGCTCGTTGACGGTGGCGGTCGCTTCGCTGATCGCGCTCGACTGCCGGCTCGCGCCGTCCGTATGCGTACTGACCGACCCGAGGATCTGGGCTGTCGAAGCGGCGATGTCGTGCACTCCGGTCTGAATCTCGGTCGAGATCTCAGCTAGGCCGGAGACCATGGTGTTGAGGCTCTCCGCGAGGCTCCCAAGCTCCGGGTCCTCGTCGACGGCGACCGTCGCGGTGAGATCGCCCCCGGCGACGCGCACGGCGAAGGCCGCATAGCTCTCGACCGCGCGCTGGAGGACGTGCTTTGAGTCGTGCTCGGCCTGCGCGGCAGTTTCGAGGTCCCGGTGGCGCTGTTCATTGATCGCATTCATGCGCTGTAGCGCCAGGACGAAACGGATGCCCGCTGTCGCCAGCGTAAGCGCGATGAAGATGAGCGCAGCCTGGCTGGGGTGCACGACGCTGTAAACGAGGATCGCGATGGCAACGCTCGCTGCGTACGCCGGGATGCGAAAGCCCGAGGCCGTTTGCTCGCGCGCCGACACGCGCGGATCGCGCGTCAGCCAGACGGCGCCCGCGATGAGCAGGAGCGACGTGGGCCACGCGATCACGTTCAGGAACCACCCAACCTGGCTGGCGGTCAGGCTGGGGAAGAGCGCCGCGGTGTCACCGGCCGCGTTGACGATGCCGGCGGTCCCAATCAAGTACCAGCGCGCGCGTGCGCCACGCGGGAGCAACAGGATGCCGCCGACCGTCAGCCCGCTGAGCAAGACGTCGCAGATCGGATAGACGAGGTTGACCGCGGCGAACTCGTTGCCGGCGCCGGCAGCGGCGGCAATCGGACGGAACGCAAACGCCACGATCAGGCAGGCGATCGCGAGCGTCGCAATGACGCCGTCCAGATAGTTGGCCGCCGTGAACCTGCGCACGTCGCGGCGCATCAGGACCATCACGGCGAGGTAGGCGAACGGGAAGAAGCCCGCCCAAAAGAAGTTGGCGACCGACAGCGTCGGCGCGGTATGGCCCCCGAGCGTCTCGTAGGTCATCGCGAAATCGCCGAGCGCCCACGATGTGGCGCCGATACCAAGCAAGAGCGTGTACGGGCGATCGCGCTGATGCCGCACGCCACGCACGAGGATGAATACACCGGCGGCGAGCTCGAATCCGGCTACGCCCCAACCGTCGAGCGCGGTGTAAGTAGGTCCGCCGGGGCCCCGAACGATCAGCGAAGTCGCGTACGCAGCGAGGACGGCCGCCATGGCGGCGTAAATCCCGCGCAGCGCGAAGCTCGATCCGCTCGTGCGAGCGGCCGGGCTTTGAAGCTCGATCATGTTCCGTTCAGTCAGCGCCTTCACACGCCCTCCGCGTGCGCCTCGTTGCCCAAATGAGTTATCGGCCGTCGCGCCGGCGCCTATAGGGCAGCGGCGGGAGCATGCGAGGTAGCCTTGCGCTTGTGCAGACGCTCGGTTTCGTCGGTTCGGGGAACATCGCCCGCGCACTCGCGGTCGGGCTCGGCGACCGCGCGCTCTTCAGTGACGGCGGCTCAGGCCGCGCCGCAGCACTCGCGGCCGAGCTCGAGGGCAGCGCGGTCGCGACCAACGCGGAACTGGTCGCGCAGGCCGACGTCATCGTGCTCGCGCACAAGCCCGCCCAGCTCGCCCATGTCGCACGGGAGCTACAGGGCGCGAGGGTTGTCCTATCGCTGCTCGGCGGCGTCGCGATCGCAGACGTCGAAGCCGCCCTGCCTGGTGCCACGGTGACGCGCGCGATGCCGAACACCGCCGTCGCCCTGCGCAAGGGCGTCACCTGCGTATGCGGCGCCGAAGGGCTCGACGAGCTCCTCGCGCGGGTCGGGCTTGTGATGCGGCTGCCGGAGCGCTTGATCGACGCGGCCACAGCCGTCAGCGGCGTCGCACCGGCGTATGTCGCGTTGATCGCCGAAGCCTGGGTGGACGCGGCTGTGGCTCAGGGGATACCCGCGGATCAGGCGGCGACACTGGTCGGCGCGGCGATCTCGGGCGCCGCGGCCGTGCTCGAGGCACGCGGGATGGACACGCTCGCGGTGCGACGCGAAGTCACCTCGCCCGGCGGGATGACAGCGCGCGGCCTGCGCGTGCTCGAGCGGGCGGGCTTGCGCAGCGCGTTCAGCGACGCCGCCGCCGCGGTGGTCGGCAGCGCGCGATGATCGTCGCGCTCTCGAGCGTCCAGTTTCACGCTGCAGAATTCGTCGACGATCTCGCGTGGGTCTACACCGTTGCGATCATCGCCTACGTCATCTCGAGCCTTTTGTTCTCGCTCGGACTGCGCGTTCCGTATTCGCGCGGGAGCGATGTGGTGCTGAGCTTCTTGCGGGACGTGAGCGAGCCGTACCTGCGCCTGTGCCGGCGGATCCTGCCATCGATGGGCGGGTTCGACCTGAGCCCGATCATCGCGATTGCCGTGGTACGCCTGGCCGGCTCGCTCGCTGCGCGGGCGATCAGCAGTGGTGGTTGAGCAGCGGCCGGCTGCACGCGAGAACTGGCTGCGTGTAGCGATCGTTGCCGCCGTCGTCATCGTCCTCGATCAGGTGAGCAAGGGTCTCCTGCGCAGCTCGCTCGCGCTGGGCGCCAGCACCGCAGTTGTCCCCGGCGTGCTGACGCTCGTCCGCACGACCAACAGCGGTGTGGCGTTCAGCGCCCTGAGCGGCAGCGTTGTCGTCGTTACGCTCCTTGCCCTCGCCGTGCTGACACTCCTGCTCGGCTTCTTCGCGCGCTTCGCGACCCGCCCCTTCCTCTGGTTGCCGACCGGCATGGTCACCGGCGGGGCGCTCGGCAACCTGATCGATCGCGTGCGTCTCGGCGCCGTGACCGACTTCATCAAGTTGCCGCACTGGCCGGCGTTCAACGTTGCTGACAGTGCGATCACGCTGGGTGTGGTCGCGCTCGTCCTGATGATCACCCGCGGTGGAGCTCGAAGCACCACCTGAGGCGGCGGGACAGCGGCTCGACCGCTATCTCGCGCCGCATGCCGGCTCACGCGCGCAGGCGGCGCGCTGGATCGAACTCGGCGCTGTGCGCATCGCGGGTCGTGCGGCGGCGAAGTCCCGCGTGCTCGCGGGCGGCGAGCGGATCGTCGTCGACCTACCACCCGAGCCACCGCCGGATCCGGGGGAGCCCGTGGCACTCGTGATCGCCTACGAGGATGCCGACATGCTCGTTGTCGACAAGCCGGCCGGGCTCGTCGTTCACCCGGCGGCCGGCCACGCACACGGAACCCTCTCGCAGCTCCTCGCCGCCCGCGGGGCGGCCGGCGGTGAGGCATGGCGCCCGGGGATCGTGCACCGCCTCGACAAGGACACGTCGGGTCTCCTCGTGGTCGCGAAGAGCGACGAGGCGCATCGAGCGCTCAAGCGCGCGATCGCACTGCGGCTTGTCGTTCGTGAGTACCTCGCGCTCGTGAGCGGCCGCCCGCCCGCGCGAGCGGGCACGATCGACGCTCCGCTCGGTCGCGACCTGCGTCTGCGCCGTCGAATGTCGATTGCGACCGCGACACCGCGCGAGGCGCGGACGCATTTCACGCTCGAGGAGAGCCTGCCCAGCTCGACCCTGCTCCGCGTGCGCCTCGAGACCGGGCGCACGCACCAGATCCGTGCGCACTTTAGGGCGATCGGCCATCCGCTCTGCGGGGACCGCGACTACGGGGGGACGCTCGACTTCGGCCTCGAGCGGCAGTTCCTCCACGCGACGCGCCTCGAGCTCGAGCAACCCCGCACCGGCAAGCCGCTTGAGTTCCACTCGCCGTTGCCCGCTGACCTTGCGCAAGCGCTCGAGCGTGCGCGGCGCGCCTGAGCTTTCGCGTATCCTCGGTGCCAAGACAATCCACGACCCGTCGGGCGCACACGGTCGCGCGCCTGCCCGAGATTCCACGCTCGGGTCCCGCGGCCGGCCAGGCGGCACACCAGAATCGAAAAAGGGAGATGTGAAGTGGCTCGAGTTGAGCTCAAGGACCTACTGGAGGCCGGCGTTCACTTCGGCCACCAGACTCGCCGCTGGAACCCGAAGATGCGGCGCTTCATCTTCGGCGAGCGCGACGGCAACTACATCATCGACCTGCTGACGACGCAGCGCCTGCTCGACCAGGCGCAGGCCTTCGCAGCGGACATCGCGCGACGCGGCGGCACGATCCTGTTCGTCGGGACCAAGAAGCAGGCGCGGGACGCGATCCGCAACGTCGCCGAGGAATCTGGGATGCCCTACGTGAACCACCGCTGGCTCGGCGGGCTGATGACGAACTACCAGACGATCAGCGAGCGCATCAAGCGCCTCAGCGATCTCGAGCGCTACGAGAGCGAAGGACAGCTCGCGCTGCTCCCGACGCGCGAGCGCATGGCGGCCGAGGCGGACCTCGCGAAGCTTCGTGCCAACCTCGGCGGCGTCAAGGGCATGAGGGGCACGCCGAACGCGATTTTCATCATCGACCTCAAGACCGAGGCGATCGCCGTCCGCGAGGCGCAGCGACTGCGCATCCCGATTATCGGCCTCGTCGACACTAACTGCGACCCCGACGGGATCGACTACGTGATCCCCGGGAACGACGACGCGATCCGCTCGTGCACGGTCATCGCGAAGGCGATCGGTGACGTCGTCTCACAAGAGGCGAGCACCTATCGGGCCGAGCAGGAGCGCCTACGCCAGGAGGCGGAGGAGCGTGCGCGCCGCGAAGCCGAGGAGCGGGCCCGCCGTGAGGCGGAGGAGCGTGCGCGCCGCGAAGCCGAGGAGCGCGCTGCCGCGGAGGCCGCCGAGCGCGCCGCCGCGGAGGCCGCGGCGACCGCCGAAGCCCAGCCTGCGCCGCCACCGCCCGAGCCCGCACGCACCCCCGAGCCGGCGCGCGCAACCGGGGGAGGCGCACCGCCCGAGCCCGTTGCCGAGCAGCCGCCGGCCGCGCAAGCTCCCGCCGTGCCGCCGAGCGAGGCACCGACGCCCGAGCAGCCGCCGGCCGCAGAGGCCGCACCCGAACAACCGGCCGAGCAGCCGCCCGCCGCAGAGGCCGCACCCGAACAACCGGCCGAGCAGCCGCCCGCCGCAGAGGCCGCACCCGGGGCGCCGGCCCAAGCCGAGCGCACAACCCAGCGTCGTCGTCGCGCGCCCAAGAAGCCTGTCGCAGACGCAAAGCAGGCGAGTGACGCACCCGACCAATCCACGCCTCCCTCGACCGAGGCCACCGAGCCGGCCGGCGACGAGGCGCAGCCGGCGGCCGACGAGGAGGCGGCTCCCACGAATGTCTAGCAGCGCGATCTCAGCTGGCGATGTGAAAGCCCTGCGCGACCGGACCGGCGCCGGGATGATGGACTGCAAGAAGGCCCTCACAGAATCGGGGGGCGATGTCGAGAAGGCGATTGAGATCCTGCGCGTGAAGGCGGGGAAGCGGATCGAGGACCGCGGCGAGCGCGTCGCGTCCGAAGGCAGCGTGCAGGCCTATCTGCACCACAACGGCAAGGTCGGCGTGCTCGTCGAGGTTGACTGCGAGACCGATTTCGTCGCGCGAACCGACGACTTCACGGTCTTCGCCCGCGAGGTGGCCTCGCATATCGCGGCGGCGGCGCCGCGCTGGCTGGCGGCCGAGGACGTCCCCGCGGAGGCGCGCGAGGCGGAGCAACGTATCTTCGAGCAGGAGGCCGCCGACAAGCCGCCCGACATCCGCGAGAAGATCGCCGCGGGCAAGCTCCAGAAGTGGCTCTCGGAGGTCGTGCTGCTCGAACAGGTGCACGTCAACGCCGACAAGCACGAGGGCAAGACGATCCGCGAGCTGCAGAACGTTCTCGCCGCCAAGACCGGCGAGAACGTGCTGATCAGACGCTTCGCCAGGTTCGTGGTCGGCGAGTAGCGACCGTGGGGGCGGGAGCCGTGTTCGGTCGCGTGCTCGTCAAGCTCTCCGGCGAGTCGCTGATGGGCGATCTCGAATACGGGATCGAGCCGGCGCGAGTCACGGCGATCGCGGGAGCGGTGCGCGACTGCATTGCGACCGGTGTCCAGCTCGCGATCGTCCCCGGCGGCGGCAACATCTACCGTGGTCTGAAGGGCGCCGCCGAGGGCATGGACCGCGCTACCGGCGACTACATGGGGATGCTCGCCACTGTCCTGAACGCCCTCGCGCTTCAGGATGCTTGCGAGAAGGCCGGCGTCCACACGCGCGTGCAGTCCGCGATGACCGTGCAGGAGGTCGCCGAGCCGTACATCCGCCGGCGCGCGATGCGCCACCTCGAGAAGGGGCGCGTCGTGATCTTCGCCGCCGGCACCGGGAACCCGTTCTTCACGACCGACACCGCAGCGGCGCTGCGAGCGAGCGAGATCCACGCCGACGCGATCCTGATGGCAAAGAATGGGGTGGAGGGGGTGTACACCGCCGACCCGGCGGTTGACTCTGCAGCCGAGTTCATCCCGCAGATCACCCACATGGAGGCGATCCAGCGCCGGCTGGCAGTCATGGACGCGACCGCGCTGACGCTCTGCATGGAGAACAAGCTGCCGATCCACGTGTTCAACGTGGACGACGAGAGGAACATCGTCCGCATCCTCAACGGGGAGCGCGTCGGGACGCTCGTCAGCACGCCTTGAGGGCGCATGGGGCACGCAGACCGCGGTCGCACCCTCGCGCGCGAGCGCAATCCGCGCGTTATCCTCCCGCCTCGATGCCGGCGTTTCCCCTGCAATGGCGCTGATCGACGAGTTGCTCGACGACGCCCGCGACCGGATGCACAAATCGGTCGAGGCGATTGTCCACGAGCTCGCGACGGTGCGCGCCGGCCGCGCCAACCCGGGCCTGCTCGACCGCATCGAGGTCGACTACTACGGCACGGCGACGCCGCTGCGCAACCTCTCGACGATTTCGGCGCCCGAGGCTCGCCTACTCACGATCCAGCCGTTCGACGCCTCCTCGATCAAGGCGATCGAAAAGTCGATCAACGAGTCCGACCTCGGTCTGCACCCATCCAACGATGGACGCCTGATCCGCCTGGTGATCCCGGAGCTCAACGAGGAGCGCCGCCGCGAGCTCGTGAAGGTCGCGCACCACATCGTCGAGGAGGGGCGGGTCGCGGTTCGCAACGTCCGCCGCGACGTGATGCACGACCTGCGTGAGCTGAAGGAGGCCGGCGAGGCCGGCTCCGACGACGAGCATCGCGCCGAGGGCGAGCTGCAGAAGCTCACCGACACCGCGATCGGCGAGCTAGACGCGTTGCTGAAGGGTAAGGAAGCAGAGATCCTCGAGGTCTGATGGCCCCCGCACCGCAAGCCGCGGCGGCGACGGGACGGCCCGATGCTGCACACGCCGGCTGGCCGCGCTACGTGGCGATCATCACGGACGGCAACGGTCGTTGGGCCGAGCGCCGCGGCGTGTCCGTCGCCGCGGGGCACGAGGCGGGGGCCGACACGGTGAAGGCGCGCCTGCGCGACTCGGTCGAGTTGGGCGTGAGGGAGCTGACCGTCTACTCCTTCTCGACGGAGAACTGGTCTCGCCCGCGGCGCGAGGTCAGCGCCCTGATGCGGATGTTCAGCCGGCGCATCACGAGCGAAACCCCGGAGCTGAAGGCGGAGGGCGTGCGCATGCGGTTCGTCGGCCGCCGCGAGGGGATCAGGCCGGCGCTCCAGCGCCAGATGGATTGGGCCGAGCAGGAGACGGCCGACAATGACACGATCACCCTGTTCGTCGCCTTCAACTATGGCGGCCGCGCGGAGATCCTCGATGCGGCGGCACGCTTTGGCGGCGGCGACGAGGCCGCTTTCAGGGAGCTCCTCTATGCGCCCGAGATGCACGACCCCGACCTGATCATCCGCACGAGCGGAGAGCGGCGCCTCTCTAACTATCTCCTCTGGCAGTCGGCCTACTCGGAGCTCGTCTTCCGCGACGAGCTGTGGCCCGACTTCGGCCGTGAGGCCTACGAGGAGTCGCTGAGCGAGTACGCTGCCAGGCGCCGCCGCTTCGGCGGCCGTTAGCGTGGGCTGATGGCTGCCGACTCCTCCTCCACCTCCGAGGATCAGCCGCGTTCGGAGCTGCTCGCGCGCGTTCTCGTAGGCGCGCCCGCACTCGCCGTGGCGAGCGTGCTCGTCTGGCTCGGCGGGCTCCCGTTCGCAATCGCGCTTGCGTTGCTCGGCAGCGCGTGCCTCTACGAGCTCTTCGAGCTCTATGTCGGCGCGCGGATGGCCCTACCGGCGGCGCTTCTCGCGCTCGCCGGGCTACTCGCGGCGGCGCAGTTCGGCGGCTACCAGCAGGTGCTGCTCGCGACCGTCGCCGCGATCCCGCTGACCTTCATCGTCACGCTCTTCATCAGCAAGGGCGGAACGTTTGGGATCGCCCTGACGCTGCTCGGCATCGTCTGGATCGGGCTTGCCCTGGCCCATGCCGTGCTGCTGCGACGCCTGCCGCATGGTGAAGGGATCGTCTTCGACGTCCTCGCCGGCACGTTCGTCGGCGACAGCGTCGCCTACCTCGGCGGCCGTGCGCTCGGACGCCACCGCCTCGCCTCGTCGATCTCGCCCAACAAGACGGTCGAAGGCCTGATCTTCGGCGTCGTCGGCGCGCTGGCGGCCGTCTTGGTTGCCAGCCGCTTCGAGCCCTGGCTGCCCGCGGGCGACGCCCTGCTGCTCGGCGCCGGGATCGCGCTGGCCGCGCCGCTCGGTGACCTCTTCGAGAGCTACATCAAGCGCGACGCCGGCACAAAGGACACCGGGCAGCTCTTTGGCGCGCATGGCGGCGCGCTCGATCGCCTCGACGCGATCCTCTTCACCGCCGTGACGAGCTACTACATCTGGCACGCAATCCTGGTCGCGCGCTGATGGCTCGGCGCGTCGTGATCCTCGGCGCGACCGGCTCGATCGGCGTGCAGGCGCTCGATGTGGTCGGGCGCAGCGACGAGCTCGAGCTCGTCGGCCTCGCGGCACAGGGCTCGTGGGAGCGCGTCGTCGAGCAGGCACGCGCTACTGGCGTCCGCCGCATCGCGCTCGCCGATCCCGCCGCGGCCGACGATGCGCGGAGCGCCTGGCCCGAGGGCGAGGTACTCGGCGGCCCCGACGGGATCGCCGCGCTGATCCTCGAGAGCGACGCCGACATCGTGCTGAACGCGGTCGTCGGCTCCGCCGGCCTCCTACCGACGATCGTCACGCTCGGCGAGGGAATCGACCTCGCGCTCGCCAACAAGGAGTCGCTCGTTGCCGGCGGGGAGCTCGTCACCGCCCTGGCCGAGGCGACGGGCGCGCAGATCATCCCCGTCGACTCCGAGCACGCGGCGCTCCACCAGTTGATCCTCGCGGAGCGCGCTCACGGCGCGGGGACAATCGAGCGCCTGACGATCACAGCCTCCGGCGGCCCGTTCCGCGGACACACGCGCGAGGAGCTGGGACGCGTGACCGTCGAGCAGGCGCTCAAGCACCCGACATGGGAGATGGGCGGCAAGATCACGATCGATTCGGCCACGCTGATGAACAAGGGCCTCGAGCTGATCGAGGCCCACCACCTGTTCGGCGTTCCCTACGAGCAGATCGACGTCGTCGTCCATCCGCAGTCGATCATCCACGGCTGCGTCTCGCTGTGCGACGGCGCGATGCTCGCGCATCTCGGGTTACCCGACATGCGCGTCCCGATCGCCTACGCGCTGCATTACCCGGAGCGCATCGACGTGCCGGTGGCGCGCCTCGACCTGCTCGCAGCCGCGAGCCTCACGTTCGAGGCCCCGGATCTCGACGCGTTTCCGTGCCTGAGGCTCGCGCGCTCAGCCGCCAAGGCCGGCGGGGGAGCCCCCTGCGTGATGAACGCCGCCAACGAGATCGCGGTGCGCGCCTTCCTCGAGGGCGCGATCACCTTCACGCGCATCCCGGAGGTGATTGAGGCGACGCTCGACGAGCTCGGTACGCAGCCAGTGGGCGAGTTCGAGCAGCTCTTCACGCTCGATCACGATGCGCGCGAAGCGGCCGCGCGCCGGCTCGCGGCGCTTTAGCCGAGCTTTCAGCTGCGCCTGCGACACTTCCCGGCGATGGCCTGGGTAATCGCGATCGGCGGGATCATCCTGCTGATCATCCTGCACGAGGCCGGCCACTTCTTCGCGGCGAAGGCGGTCGGCATGCGCGTCGAGCGCTTCTCGCTCTTCTTCCCGCCGACGCTCGTCAAGTTCAAACGGGGGGAGACGGAGTACGCGATCGGCGCGATCCCGGCCGGCGGCTACGTGAAGATCACCGGCATGAGCCCGGAGGAGCTCGCCGAGCTCGACCCCGAGCTGCGCGCGCGCGCCTATTACGCGCAGCCACCCTGGAAGCGGATCGTCGTGATCCTCGCCGGGCCCGGCACGAACCTCCTGATCGCCTTCGTCGTCTTCGCCGCCGTCCTGATGGCCGGGACGCTCGGCGGGGCAAACACCCTCTCGAACATCGCTCCGCAGGTCCAAACGCTCACGAACGGAACCTATGTCGACGCGATCGGCCAGGGCTACCCGGCCTACGGGCACCTGCGCCTGGACGACAAGATCGTCTCGCTCGACGGGCGCCCGGCAACCTACGAAGGCGTGCTACAGACGATTCGCGCCGACCGCTGCCCAGGCACGCTGACAGCCCACTGCCAAGGTGCTCGCCCGCTCGATTTCGTCGTCAAGCGCGGGACCGCACGACGCAGCATCGCGATCTTTCCGCGCTACGTGACCGCTTCGCACCACATGCAGATCGGCGTGGAGCTGCTCGCACCCCGCCATTTCGGACTGTTCGCAGCGCTCGGGGCGTCCGCGGCGACGATGTGGAGCATCACCGCATCGACCATCTCAGGGCTCGTCCACGCCTTGACGAGCGCCAAGGCGCGCAGTCACATCAGCGGCATTATCGGCATCACGCAGGTGACCGAGCAGGCCGTGGCGCTCGGCCCCGTGTACGGCCTCCTGATCATCGCCTTCGTCTCGCTCGTCCTCGGCGTCATCAACCTTTTCCCGTTCCTGCCGCTGGACGGCGGCCACGTGCTGTGGTCGGTCGCGGAGAAGGTCCGCGGCGCCCGTGTCACAACCCAGGCGATGTGGAAGTTCAGCTCGGTCGGGATCGTCCTGCTCGGCTTCCTCGTCGTCACAGGCCTCTCCAACAACATCAGCCACCTTACGGGCGGCTAGCAGCGGGCTTCGGGGCCTCGGCCCACCGACCTCATCGGCGGCACGACTAAACCGCGCTCTCCCAACGACCGCACCCCCATCACCCCGAGGGCAGGGCCGTCCCCACAGCTAGAATGGGGGTACCGATGCCCTCCCAGCGGCAGATCATGGTCGGCAATGTCCCGATCGGCGGTGGCGCCCCCGTCGCCATCCAGACGATGACGAAGACCGAGACCGCCAACCTCGCGGCGACGCTGGCGCAGATCCAAACGGTCGCCGACGCCGGCGCTGACATCGTGCGCGTCGCCGTGCCGCGCGATGAGGACGCGCGCGTCCTGCCCGCGATCGTCGCGGCCTCGCCGATCCCGGTGATCGCCGACATTCACTACAACTACACGCTCGCGCTCAAGGCGATCGACGCGGGGGCGCACTGCGTACGCCTGAACCCCGGCAACATCGGCGGTCACGACAAGACGGCGATCGTCGTCGAGCACGCGAAGGCCACGGGCACGCCGCTGCGCGTCGGCGTGAACTCCGGCTCTTTGCCCGAGCATCTGCGCGAGCTCGAGTTCGAGAACCCCGTCGAGGCGCTCGTGCGCGCCGCCGTCGAGACGGTTGAGCTGATGGAGCGTCTGGAGTTCGACAACTTCAAGGTCTCGATGAAGTCGACCTCGGTCCCGAACACGATCGCCTCGAACCGCCTGCTCGCGGAGCGGATTCCGTACCCGCTGCACCTTGGTGTCACCGAGGCCGGCACGAAGTGGTCGGGATCGCTCAAGTCGGCGGTCGGGCTCGGCACGCTGCTCGCCGACGGGATCGGCGACACGATCCGCATCTCGCTCTCGACCTTCCACGCCGAGGAGGAGGTCAAGGTCGCCTGGGAGATCCTCAAGGCGCTCAAGCTACGCGAGCGCGGACCGGTGCTGATCGCCTGTCCGACCTGCGGACGCCTGCAGTTCGACATGGACAGCGTCGTCGCGGAGGTGGAGCGCCGGCTCGAGGCCTATGACGATCCGATCGAGGTTTCGATCCTCGGTTGCGCGGTCAACGGGATCGGCGAGGCGCGTCATGCCGATTTCGGGATCACGGGCGCGAAGAACATGGGGATGATCTACTCGAAGGGCGAGCCGCTCAAGAAGGTTCCGACCGAGCAGCTCGTTGACGAGCTGTTCGCCGAGATCGAGCGCTACTACGCCGCGGGGCGCACTGTCGTGCGCGACGAGGTGAAGGCGGCCGAGGCGCGCGCCTGGCTTGCCGAGCACGAGGACGACACCCAGTTGACGCCCGAGCGGCTCGCGGCCCTCGAAGCCGCGGCGGCTGCGGAGAACGGCGAGCACGCGCTCGATGAGGACGAGTCGCCGGTCAGCGGACGCCGTTTCTCGCGGGCCTAGCTACTCGCCGGGGGGGAACGCGAACGCGCGGTGCGGCGGGACGTAAGGCCCGAGCTCGAGGACGATCTCGGCGTGGCGGCGCAGGGCTACGGCGCTCGGCAACCCGTGCCAGCTCCGCCCGTCGATGAATACGCGCAGGCGCTTGCCGCGGAACGACGCGACCCGCTCGCGCGACAGCGGCTCGCCCCAAGCGCGGAACAGATCGCCCAGTCGGAGCCTCACGCCCTCGCGGACCAGGACGACGCCGGTGGGGGCGAGGGTGACGAGCGCGCCGAAGCAACGCGCGCGCACCACCTGGCCATCCTGCAGCGTGCGCGGCGACCGCGTCCCGATCCCCGCCGGCACGATCACCACCTCGTTCTGCGCGAAGACCTCGACGTGAACCGCGTAGCGACGGCCAAGGGCGGGCTCACAATCGCCGAGAACGGCACCGCTCACGCCGGGCTGGAAGCGCGGCCCGACGCCGACGGGGCGCGCTTCGCGCAGAAGCGCTCGCGGAATCGCCTGCGAGCTTCCGCCACAGGCCGCCAGCGCGGCGCACGCCAGCGCAATCGGCGCGAGGGCGGGCCTACCGGCCCATCGCGGCCCGCTGCAACTGGTCCTGCTCCTCTGGCTCATCAGCTGACCTGCTTTGGCGCGATCCTCCGACGAGCGGCTCGTCGGCTAGACGGAAGGCGATCAGCGCCAACGCGGCTCCGAAGCCGAGGCAGAGGACGGTCGCGACGCGCGTGATCGTAGCGGGCAGTGCGAGCAGGACGAACCCCCTCAGCAGGGACTCGATGAGCTCGATGCCCTTCCAGAAGGCGAGGAAGGCGATGGCGAAGTGGGTCAGGTAGCCGGGACGGGTCGTGGAAACACGGACGAGCGCCCAAGCGACGAACGCGAGGATCACGGCGAGCTCGACGTATTGCGAGACCGGCACGTTCGGACGGCCGTGGAGCTCGAGCGAAAGCGAGGCGAGGGCGATACCGCCGAGCGCGGGCAGCGCGAGAAGGCGCGCGAGCCGCTGGTCGAGCCGACTTGAGCGCACCCGCCAGCCGGCGAGCGTGCACGCACACACGGCGAAGATCGCCCAGAACCAGACGATCGACGGGTCCGCCGCGTGCCAGACCCCGCCGCTGACGCTCGTCAACCGGCCGCCGAGCACAACCGGGATCCGCCAGCGCCCGACATAGGACTGGCCCGGGCTCAGCGCCACTGTGGTCAGGGCGCTCAGCCGAGCGTCGTGCCACTCGTAGCTGTGGCGGCCGCTGACCTGCACCCAGCGCGGGCTGCGCTGCAGGCCCGGGGGCGGCGCCTGCGCGACAGGCGTTGCGTTGAGGAAGTACATCTCCGAGCGCTCGTTGACCGCCACGCCCGCGCGCGCGAAGCGAAGGTACGGCACGCCGCGGTAGTCGAGCACGACCAATGTGTCGCGGGCGGGCACAGAGAGCCACATCCGCACGTAGCCGTCGACGACCTTCGCGCGCACTCCCGCCGGGACGTGCGTTAGCCGCGCGAGGTAGGCACTAGCCACGGGCGCGCTCGGCGCATCGGCGCTCGCGACGCCAGGCGTGAGCGCCATCGCCACAGCAAGCGCCAGCAGGGTCGCGATCGCGCGCTTTGCGTATCCCCGCCGGGCCGCGGCTGGCATCCTCATGGATTGTGCTCCGCCCACACCGCAGCGATCGTTTCATGCGCCTGTCCGTCGCGCTGGCCATAGCGCTGCTTGTTGCGCTCACCTTCGCCGCCCACAGCGCGCGCGCTGACGGCGATCCGGCCAGCGATGTCCTTGCCACGCAGGCGATTTTCATCCCGCGCGACGCGGGGCTCGCGCCGGCGGTGGCGCAGCGCCTCGAAGCGGTCGTCATGGCCGCCGCCGCGGGTGGGTACCCGATCCGGGTCGCGCTGATTGCCTCGCCGAGCGATCTCGGTTCCGTAAGCGGTCTCTGGCAGCACCCGACGGCGTATGCGAGCTACCTCGGAGAGGAACTCTCGCTCATCTATCACGGCGCCATCCTCGTCGTGATGCCGGGAGGCGTCGGGTTCCAGACGCGGGCCGGGACGCCCGCCGCCAGCGCGCAGCAGGGCGCCGGCGGGCCGCACCTCGCCGCGACGGCGCTCCGCGCGGTCGAGCGGCTCGCCGCGGCGCACGGACATGCGCTGCGCGTCGGCGCGACCGGCAGCCCTGCCGTCCGCGCCTCCGCGTCTGATCCGGGGCAGTGGATCGTGTTCGTTGTCGGCCTGTGGCTGATCGGCGTCTCGTGGTGGGCGAGCCTGCGGGCGCGGCCGCTGCGCTGGCGGCGTGACGGGACGAGCTCTGCATGAAGCCTCCGGTCTCGCATCCGCCGCGAGCGTCCCGCCATCGACCGCCCCGGGCGCTGCTCGCCGGCTGCGCGGCGGCGGTGCTCGTGGCGTTGGCGCTGGCGGCGCCGCGAGCGGCCGCTGACGGCGATCCTGCGAGCGACGTCCTGATCACGCACACCTACTTCGTTCCGTCGGACGCCGGGGCGAGCGCGCGCCAGGAGGCGCAGCTCGCTGCGCTCCTGACCACGGCTGCCCGCGCCGGACTGCACGTTCGCGTCGCCGTCATCCCGAACGCCTACGACCTCGGATCCGCGCTCGGCGCCTGGCTCAAGCCGCAGGCCTACGCGGAGTTCCTCGGATACGAGCTCCAGAACAGCTTCCGGTCGGCCTTGATCGTGGTGATGCCGGATGGGCTGGGGCTCAACTGGCCGGGCCACGCCGGCGTGCGCCTGCCGGGCCTCGCGCCGGCGCACGGGGCGGGCGCGCTGGTCGCGCAGGCGCAGGCCGGCGTGCGAGCGCTCGCAGCGCGCAGCGGTACGAGGCTCGCCGCCGCAGCGCCGCAACCGGCTTCCACCGGTATTCCGAGCGTCGTCCCGATCATCGTCGGCGCATGGGCCCTGGCGCTCGCGGCCGTAGCGGTTGTGCTGCGACGCCGGGGTGCACACCGCGTGCGCACCGCGCCGCGGCGCGCACGCCGCGCCTTCGCCGTCAACCGGCTGCTCGTGCTCGAGAGCGCGGCGCTCGTGCTCGCCGTGACCGCCGCGGTGACGCTCATCATCCTCAAGACGCAGGCCAGCTCGCCGGGCTCGCCCGCGGCGGCGCCGAACGCACCGTTCGTCTTCCCGGCAAGCTCGCGCAGCGCGCCGGGCTTCGTCTTGACCGACCAGCACGGGCAGCGCGTGTCGCTGGCCGCCTATCGCGGGCGTCCGGTGATCGTGACCTTCATCGACCCGTTCTGCCGCAACCTGTGCCCCCTGGCGGCGCACGTGCTGAATGAGGTGGATCGCGAGCTGCCGCGCGCCAAGCGCGTGCCGATCATCGCGGTGAGCGTCGACATCTACGCCGACACGAAGGCGGACCTGCACCAGGATCTCGGGCGGTGGAGCCTCGTGCCGCAGTGGGAGTGGGCGGTCGGAGCCCCTCCGGCGCTCGCGCGAGTCTGGCATGACTACGCTGTCGGTGTGCAAGTGGCCACCAAGCGCCGCGCCGGGATCGTCGAGCACATCATTGCCCACGAGGAGCTCGCCTACGTCGTCGACCGGCGCGGCTTCGAGCGGGCACTCTTCTTCTGGCCCTACACCGTCGCCGAGGTCGAGCACACGCTCGCATCGCTCACAGCCGTGCGCGGGGCGAGCGCTTGAGCACGCGCGCCCCCGGTGTCGCGCGTCGCAGCGAGCCGCAGCTCGCTCGCGCGCTCGCTGACGCGCGAGCCTACCTGGCCGGCGACACCACCCGCGCCCTACAGACGATCCTCGGCGGCATCTGGCTGCTCGACGGCTGCCTGCAGTTCCAGGCGTTCATGTATTCCCACGGCTTCATCGCGATGCTCGCCGGCAACGCCGCCGGCCAGCCGGCGTGGATCGCGAACAGCGTCACCTGGGGGGCACATACGCTCCAGCACAATCAGGCTGCCGTGAACACGGCGTTCGCGCTGATCCAGGTGACGATCGGCATCGGCCTGCTCTACAGGCCCACCGTCAAGCTCGCGATCGCCGTCTCCTGCGCCTGGGCGCTCGCCGTCTGGTGGTTCGGCGAGGCGTTCGGGATGATGTTCATGGCGATGGCGAGCCCGCTGACCGGCGCGCCGGGGGCGGTTCTCCTGTATGCCCTGGTCGGCCTGCTCGTCTGGCCGGGCGCCGGCCCGGGTGGCCTGCTGCGCGAGCGCGGAGCGCGAGCCGCCTGGTGCGCGCTGTGGCTAGTGATGGCCTACCTCTGGCTGCAGGCGCCGAGCAGCAACCCCGGGGCGATCAGCGCGCTGCTAACTCATGCGCCGTCGGGCATGGTCTGGTTGAGCAGCGCTCAAGTCGACGTCGCCAACGCGCTTCAGGGCGGGGGGACCGCCGTGGCCTTCATCCTTGCCGCGCTCTCGGCCGGGATCGCGATCGCGGTGGCGCTCGGCTGGCGTGCGCGCGCGTTCCTCGCGCTGGCGATCGCTCTGAGCCTCGCGTATTGGGTGCTCGGGCAGGGGTTCGGCGGAATCTTCCAGGGCGGTGCGACCGATCCCAACGCCGGGCCCCTCTTCGTTCTGTTGGCGGCGCTGATGTGGAGCCTGCCGGCGAAGGCGCGCGGAGCGGGGGCGGTGTCGCCGGCATGAGGCGCGCGCTCGCAACGGCCGCCGCTTGCCTGCTCCTCGCCGGCTGCGCGAGCGCCGACAAGGGAGGGCTCGCCGGCACGATGGTCGCGCCGCCGACCGCAACCGCATCGAGCACGATGTCGAGCATGAGCCCCGGCGCTGGCACGAGCACGATGGCGATGCCGTCGCACGACTCGAACGGCGGGACGGTGACGAGCCGGCGCATCGGCGGACTGATGGCCGTGCCGACGACGGTACTGGCCTCGACGACATGGCAGGGGATGCGGATCACCGCCGAGGCGCGCAGCGCCGTCGCGTTTCTCGTCGACAACGGGACGAGGCTGCAAGAGGTCAAGCCCGGGCCACGCACGAGCTTCCACTTGATGGTCATGCTGAGCGACGCCCAGACCGGCTCGCCGATTCCTTATGCCGGCGTCTGGGCCACGATCGCGAAGGCTGGCAAGATCGTCTACGACGAGCGTCAGTGGCCGATGATCGCGCGCTACATGGGCCCGCACTACGGCAATAACGTGACGCTGCCGGGCCCCGGCACTTACAGCCTTACGCTGCTCGTGAGCCCGCCTGCTGCGGCGCGCCACATGGAGTACGCCGGCGTCTGGCTGCACCCCCACGAGGCGAGCTTCACGTTTCACTGGCGTCCCGGCGCCTAGCGCGATGAACGAGCGCAGGTACGCGCTGACCCGCCGGCGCTTCATCATGCGCGCAGCCGGCGCGGCCGCGGGAGGGCTCGCGACCGGCGTGCTCGAGGGCGCGGCGCGCGCGGCGACGGCGGTCGCGCTCGGCGCGCAGCCGCCAGGCTTGCCGGCTCGCCAGTTCGCCTGGGACGCAACGCTCGCTCGCGATCGGTACGGCAACGCGATCGCGCCACGCTACGACCGCCTGCTCTTCTTCGACGTCAAGGGGACGCCGACAACCGCGCATGCGCGCCAGCTAGAGAACGCGCTGCGAACGCTCGAGCGGACCTATCCCTGGGGACCTTCGGGGCTGCTGTTCACGGTCGGCTGGGGCCACGGCTACTTCACGCGGCTCCTCGGCACAAGCTCGCCGGTGCCGCCGGCAATGGCGCTCTCGGATTTCGAGCTGCCGACGATCGACGACTACGACCTCTGTTTGCATCTAGCGTGCGACGAAGCGCTGCGGCTTGCCGCGGTCGAAGCCGCGCTTGTCGGCGGGGCGCCGCTGAGCGGCGCCAGTGGGCCGCTGCACCTCGCGAGCGCGCTGGTCTGGCGCGAGACACGCACGGGGTTCGTCGGCAGCGGCCTCCCGGCGGCGAATCAGCAGGTCGGCGGCATCCCGTCCGACCGGCCGGTGCCCGCGGGCGCGCCGCTCTACATGGGCTTCAAATCCGGCCTGACGCGCAACCAGGCAAGCGAGGATGCGATCGCAATCGGCGCCGGGCCGTTCGCCGAAGGCACCACCCAGCAGGTCAGCTACATGCGCCTGCGGCTCGACAGCTGGTACGGCGAGCTCAGCGACCGCGAGCGCGTTGCGCGCATGTACGCGCCGCAGGTGACGCCGCAGCAGGCGGCTCGCTTCACCGTCGATGCGGCGAGCGATCCGAGCCTGTACGGCCAGGCCGTGCGCCGTTACGGGGTCGTCGGCCACGCCCAGACCTCGGCGCGCGCGCGCCGCGCCGGCAAGCCGCTGATCCTGCGCCGCGACTTCGACACCGCCGACGGCGGTCAGGCAGGGCTTCACTTCGTGTCGCTCCAGCGCACGATCGATGACTTCATCGCAACGCGTAGCGCGATGAACGCGAGCGACGCTCAATTCCACAACCCCGCGATCACCGACACCGTCAACAACGGCATCAACGAGTTCATCTTCGTGCTCAAGCGCGCCAACTACATCATCCCGTCGCGCGCCGAACGCTCGTTCCCCGCTCTGCCCGGCCTGGCGGCAGCGCTGCGCTGAGCGCCGCCGCCGTGAAGCCACTTCCTACAGCTCGGCGTAGCGCTCGCTGATCGTCTCCCAGTTGACGACGTTCCACCAGGCATCGATGTAGTCCGGACGCCGGTTCTGGTAGAGCAGGTAGTAGGCGTGCTCCCAGACGTCGACGCCGAGCAGCGGCGTCTTGCCCTCGCTGATCGGGTTGTCTTGATTGGGAGTCGAGACGATCTGCAGGCCCGAGCCGTCGTGAACAAGCCACGCCCAGCCTGAGCCGAAGCGCGCGAGACCGGCCGCCTTCAGCTTGTCCTTGAACTCGGCGAAGGACCCGAACGCCGCGTCGATCGCGCTCGCGAGCTCGCCGCTCGGCTCGCCGCCGCCGTCAGGGCTCATGCTCTCCCAGAAGAGCGTGTGGTTGTAGTGCCCGCCGCCGTTGTTGCGGACCGCGGTGCGCTTGTCTTCGGGCACGCGGTCGAGCTGGGTCAACAGCTCGGCGACCGGCAACTCGGCGAGCTCATTGCCCTCGAGCGCGTTGTTCACGTTGGTCACGTAGGTGCCGTGATGCTTGTCGTGGTGGATCTCCATCGTCTTCGCGTCGATGTGCGGCTCGAGCGCGGCGAAGTCGTAGGGGAGGGCGGGAAGGGTGTAGGCCATCGGTCTGCTCCTTGAAGTTCGGGTGCCAGGGACAATAACTGGCGCCCTGCGGCGGGTCGCGTAGGCTTCGGCGCGATGACACGCTTGTCGCGCTATTTGCTGCCAACCGAGCGCGAGGCGCCGGCGGATGCCGAGGCGCTCTCGCACAAGCTCCTCGTGCGCGCCGGTCTCGTGCGGCAGGTTGGCGCCGGGCTCTGGACGTGGTTGCCGGCGGGTTGGCGCGTGCAGCTGCGGATCACGCAGATCCTGCGCGAGGAGATCGACCGCATCGGGGCGCACGAGATGCTGATGCCGGTCATCAATCCCGCCGAGCTGTGGAAGCGCAGTGGCCGCTACGGCATCGAGGAGCTGTTCAAGCTCGAAGATCGGCGCGGCGCCGAGCTCGTCCTCGCGATGACCCACGAGGAGGCCGTGACCTCGCACGTGGCGCAGGTCGTGCGCTCCTACCGCGATCTGCCGCTGATCCTCTACCACATCCAGACGAAGGGCCGCGACGAGCCGCGGCCACGCGCCGGCGTCCTGCGGACCCGCGAGTTCGTGATGAAGGACTCCTACAGCTTCGACCGCGACCAGGCGGGCCTCGAGGAGAGCTACGCGAAGCACATCGAGGCATACGATCGGATCTTCGATCGCGTCGGCTTGCGCTGGTACCGCGTCGCGGGCGACGTCGGGCTGATGGGCGGGTCGGCCGCCCACGAGTACATGGCGCCGTGTGCGGCGGGCGAGAACGAGGTGGCGCTTGCACCCGGCTATGCGGCAAACGTCGAGATCGCGAGTGCGGAACCGCGGCCGGCGGTCCTCGACGCCCCGCTCGCGCGCCCCGAGGAGGTGTCAACCCCCGGCGCCGACACGATCGCGAGCGTCGCAGGACTGCTCGGGGCCGCGCCGAGCGCGCTGCTCAAGGCGTTTCCGGTTGTCGCACAGGACAAGGGCCTCGTCCTCGTACTGCTGCGCGGAGACCATCGTGTGAACGAGATCAAGCTCGCGGCGGCACTCGGCGAAAGCTGGCGCCCGGCGACCGAGCAGGAGATCGCGGAGCGAATCGGCCCGCCCGGCTTTCTCGGTCCGACCGCGACCGATGGACGCTTCCCGATCCTGCTCGATGCCGGCGTCTCGCCGGGCGGGTACATCGCGGGCGCGAACAAGCCCGGTACCCATCTACGCGGGATCGAGCCGGGGCGCGACTTCGAGTTCGAGCGCGCCGACATCCGCGCCGTCGAGGCGGGCGACTTGGTGGGCGGGCACCCGATCGCGATCGAGCCGGCGATCGAGGTCGGCAACATCTTCCAGCTCGGCACGCGCTATTCGCAGGCGCTCGGCGCGAACTACCTCGACGAGCAGGGCAAGGAGCAACTCATCTGGATGGGGTCCTACGGGATCGGCCCGGCACGGATCGCCGCCGCAGCGGTCGAGCAGCATGCGGACGACGCCGGCATCTCCTGGCCGGCCGCGATCGCGCCGTTCACCGCACACCTAGTCGTCATCGGTAAGCCAGGCGGTCCCGAGCGAGCGATCGCGGACGCCCTGTACGCGACGCTGTGCGAGGCCGGGGTCGCTGTCTGCTACGACGACCGCGAGCTCGGCGCGGGCGAGAAGTTCGCCGATGCGGAGCTGCTCGGCTGCCCGCTGCGCATCACCGTCGGGCGGCGGGCCGGCGAGAGCGGCGAGGCGGAAGTCCAGATCCGCCGGGGCCGGAAGGCTGGCCCGGGGCTGCCGCTCGCGCGGCCGCTCGAGGCGCTGGAGAAGCTGTGCCGCGAGCTCGCCTGAGCAAGCGTCGGCTGCTCGGCCTAGATCGCTCCGGACCGCCACCGCCGCAGACCGCCGTCAACGCGCCATGGCGCCCCTGGACGATCCCGAACGCGATCGGCTTCACGCGCGCTGCGCTGATCCCGCTTTTCCTCATATTCGAGTATGGCTCCCGCACGGGTGTCGATACGGGCGCCGGAATCTGCTTCTTCGTTGCCGGGGGCGGCGACTACCTCGACGGTATCACCGCCCGCCTGACCGGCCAGTACAGCCGCCTCGGCGCGGCGCTCGACCCGTTCATCGACCGGCTGCTGGTGCTCGCCGGCGGCGTCGCTTGCTGGTCGTATGAGTTGCTGCCCCGCTGGGCGCTCGCGGCCCTGCTCGTGCGCGAGCTGCTGATGCTCGCTGCCGGGCACGCGTGGCTGCGGCGCGGGCACTCCTTGCGGATCAACTGGGTCGGCCGGATCGCCGTCGCTCCGACGATGTTCGGGATCTGGCTCGTGCTGGTCGGCGTGCACGACGTGGGCGAGGGTTTCTTCCTCGTCGGCCTCGCGTTGGCCAGCATCGCGGCCGCGTTGTACCTCCGCGAGGGGTTTGCAGGCTCAAGCTCAACTTGACCCTTAGCCGAAACCCTGTCTATACTCGGGTCTCGGCCCCCTTCCTGGAGGACATCATGGACGAAACATTTCCCGACCTTGGCGCGCTGAGCGACAAGGAGCTCAAGGAGCTGATCTCGCAGCTGAGCAAGGAGGAGACCGAGATTTCATACCAGCGCCGGCTACTGCACGGCAAGATCGACATCCTGCGCGCGGAGCTGGTGAACCGTCTGCGGCACAAGCACGACGGTGGGGAGGAGATCATCAGTGGCACCGACGTGGAGCGGCTGACCGAGATCCTTGCCGGGCGCGCGACCGGCGACCCGGCACCCGAGACGAACTGAGCTGGTAGTTGCCGTGGCACTGCACTGCGCAGAGTGCGGGTTCATCAATCCCGAAGGCGCGAACTACTGCCAGAAGTGCGGCGCGTTGATCGATCGTGAGGAAAGCGGTGAGGCGACAACAGCCACCTACCGAGTTGGCGAGACGGGCGATTTCATCCCGGTCGACATCGAAGAGATGGCCGACTCGGGGGCCGCACTCGTCATCCGCGCCGGCGGCGGCCGCGCGGGGGAGAGCTTCGCGGTCAAAGGCGAGCAGATGACGATCGGCCGGCGCCCGGACTCGGCCGTCTTCCTCGACGACATCACCGTGTCGCGCGATCATGCGTTGCTGGTCAAGCGCGGCCGGGAGTGGTGCCTCGACGACTGCGGGTCGCTGAACGGCACCTACGTGAATCGCCAGCGGATCGACTCACAGCGGCTGGCCGACGGTGATGAGCTGCAAATCGGCAAGTACAAGCTGACCTTCCGCGTGACATGAGCGCGACATCCGAGCTACAGCCGGTTGAAACGCGGCGCACGAGCGCGAAGCAGCTGACGATCGGCGCCGTCTGCAAGGCCCTTTCGGCCGAGTTCCCGGGTATCTCGATCTCGAAGATCCGCTACCTGGAGGATCAGAAGCTGCTCGCTCCGCAGCGCAGCGCCGGTGGCTACCGCAAGTACAGCACCGACGACGTCACGACTCTTCGAACGATCCTGCGCCTCCAACGCGACGAGTTCCTGCCGCTCCGCGTGATCCGCCAGGAGCTCGCAAACGGCAGGGCCGGTGCGCCCGAGATGCCGCCCGGGGACGGCGCGAAGGCGCAGCGGCGCGTTCGCTCCGGGGTAACCGTCAGCGATGCCGCGATCTACTTCAGCCTCGCCGAGGTGCTCGAGGAGACGCGCGCCGACCCGGAGCTCGTCGCGGAGCTCGAGGAGTACGGCGTGATCGAGGGACAGCGGCGCGACGGCACCCGCTACTACGACGAGACCGAGCGCGAAATCGTCCGCGCCGTCCGCGAGCTCGCGCGCTACGGCGTCGGCGGGCGCAACCTGCGCGTGTTCCGGACCTCCGTCGATCGCGAGGCGAACCTCCTGCAGCAGATCCTCGCGCCGGCGCTGCGATCGCGCAACCCGGAGCGACGCAAGGAAGCGCTCGAAGCGCTCGACAATCTCGCAACGGTGTCGACGCACCTCAAGCACCTGCTGCTCGTTCGGGACCTACGCCGCCTCGCGGGTTAGTGGACGCGGTCGACGAGCTCCTGCGCACGAGCGCGGGCTTCGACGGTCTCCTCGGGCTCGATTTCCTCGAGATCACCCCAGAGCTCGTGCGCGGTCGGCTCACGGTACGGCCGGAGCTCCTCCAGCCCGTGGGCCTCGTTCATGGTGGCGTCTACGCCGCCATCGCCGAGAGCCTCGCGTCGCGTGGCACGGCCGCCGGCGTGCTGCGCGACGGCGGCTACACGGTTGGGCTCGCCAACCACACTAGCTTCCTGCGGCCAGTCGCCGAGGGGACGATCGAGGCGGTCGGGCGGCCGCTGCACAGCGGCCGAACGACCTGGGTCTGGGATGTCGAGCTGCTCGACGAGCACGCTCGCCGCTGCGCCGTCTCGCGCGTGACCGTCGCGGTCCGCTGGCAGGAGGACCCGTAGAGACAACGGACCGTGTTTGGCGGCTGGTCGCTTAGCCTCAGGATGTGACGACCGCCGTCTCCCGCCAGGCCCGCCGGCGCGCGCTTGCCTCGATGGCGCTCGTCGTGGCCGGCCTTCACATCCTCGGGATTGGCACGCTCGTGCTGGTGCTGAGCGCTCTTCACCATGGCGCGGGCCGTGCAGGAACGCTGACCGTGGGCGTCGCGCTGACGGCGTATGTCCTCGGCCTTCGCCACGCCTTCGATGCCGATCACATCGCCGCGATCGACAACACGACGCGGCGGCTCGCGCGCGAGCGTGAGGCGCCGGTCAGCGTCGGCCTCTGGTTCTCGCTCGGCCATTCCACGGTCGTCCTTGCGCTCGCCGGGGCGCTCGCGTTCGGCGTGCACGGGCTGGGCGGCCAGGTCGAGAATCCGGGCTCGCAGCTCCACGCTGCGGCCGGCTGGGTCGGGACGCTCGCCTCGGGCGGCTTCCTCTACCTGATCGCCGCGTTCAACATGGCGATTCTCGTCGGGATCTACCGGACGCTCAGGCGGGTGCACCGCGGTGATTACGACGAGGCGGCGCTCGAACGCCAGCTCGAAATGCGCGGTGTAATGAACCGCTTGCTCGCACGCGTGACGCGCAGGGTCACGCGGCCGTCCCAGATGTACCCGGTCGGGCTGCTTTTCGGGCTCGGTTTCGACACCGCGACCGAGATCGCGCTCCTCGTGCTCGCAGCGGGCGCAATCGGCGCCGGGCTCCCGTGGTACGGCGTCCTCAGCCTGCCGCTGCTCTTCGCGGCCGGGATGTCGCTGCTTGACTCGCTCGACGGCTGGCTGATGAGCAACGCCTATGGCTGGGCGCTCGACACGCCGGTGCGCAAGGTCTTCTACAACCTCGCCGTCACGGGGTTGTCGGTCGCGGTCGCTGTCCTGATCGGGACGATCGAGCTGGGTGGCCTGGCGGCGTCAAAGCTCCATCTGGTCGGCGGGTTCTGGGCCTGGTTGGAGAACCTCGACATGAACACGCTCGGCTTCGCGATCGCCGGGTTGTTCGTCGGTGCATGGCTGGTCGGCCTCGCCGCGTGGCGCTTCGGGCGGATCGAGGATCGCTGGGGCGCGCGGCTCGAGCCGCGCAGCAGCGCGGTCGGCGTCGCTAGCCGCGGTAGCGGTTCGTGATCGGCATCCGCCGGTCGCGGCCGAACGCAAGCTCGGTGATCTTGACGCCCGGCGGCGCCTGACGGCGCTTGTACTCGGCACGATCGACCAGCGAAATCACGTCGTCGACCGCGCCTTGCGGGAGGCCCTGCGCGACGAGCTCCTCGCGGTCGCGGTGGTGCTCGACGTAGCCGCGCAGTATCGCGTCGAGCGTGTCGTAGGGGGGCAGCGAATCCGAGTCGAGCTGGTCCGCGCGAAGCTCGGCGGAGGGCGCGCGATCGATGATCGACTGTGGGATCGGCCCGCCGTCGCGGTTGCGCCAGCGCGCGAGCGCGTAGACGAGCGTCTTCTCGACGTCCTTGATCACGGCGAAGCCTCCGGCAAGGTCGCCGTAGAGCGTGGTGTAGCCGACCGACATCTCCGACTTGTTGCCGGTCGTCAGGACAAGCCAGCCGAACTTGTTCGAAAGCGCCATCAGCAGGTTGCCGCGGATTCGCGCCTGAAGGTTCTCCTCGGCGAGGTCGGGCTCGCGGCCCGCAAACGCGGCTTCGAGCAGCTCGCGGTAGCTGTCGACCGGTCCATCGATCGGCAGCTCGAGTAGCTCGACGCCGAGCTTCGCGGCGAGCGCGCGCGCGTCCGCCTGCGTCGCGTCCGATGAGAACGGGGATGGCATCAACGCGACACTGACGCGATCCTGGCCGAGCGCGTCCACGGCGAGCGTCGCGACGAGCGCGGAGTCGATCCCGCCGGAAAGGCCGAGCACGACATGGCGGAACCCGTTCTTGGCGACGTAGTCGCGCAGACCGAGACTCAGAGCCGCGTAGATCTCGGCCTCCCGCGGCTCGAGCAGCGTGGCCACGCGCGGCTTGGGCGCCGCGTCGGCGGGTGCCGGCACGGCTACGCGCGCGAGCACTTCAACTTCGCCGTCGTTTGGCTGCGCGGCAGCGCTCACCGGGAGCTCGCAGACGAGCAGCTCCTCGGCGAACTGGACTGCACGGGCGATCAGCCGGTCGCGTCCGTCGAGGACGAACGAGTGGCCGTCGAAGACGAGCTCGTCTTGGCCGCCAACGATCGCACAGAACGCGTGCGCGATGCCCGTCTCGCGCACGCGCGCTCCGACGACGTCGCGCTCGCGCTCGACGCCCTTGCCGGCGTGGTACGGCGAGGCCGAGATGTTCAGCGTCGCACAGGCGCCGGCGCGCGCCAGGGCCGCACAGGGATCACCGGCGACCCAGATGTCCTCGCAGATCGTTACCCCGAGCCGCACACCGTTGATCTCGATCAGGCCCGGCCGCGTGCCCGGCGCAAAGTAGCGGCGCTCGTCGAAAACGCCGTAGTTCGGCAGGTGAAGCTTGCGGTAGATGCCCGCGACGCGGCCATTGAAGAGAACGGCGGCCGAGTTGTGGACGGCCGCCGCACGCTCGGGGAAGCCGACCACCGCGACGATTCCGCGCGTTTGCGCCGCGAGGCGGTCGACTGCCGCGCGCGCGTCGCGCAGGAAATGCTCCTTGTAGAGGAGGTCCTCGGGCGGGTAGCCGGTGACGGCCAGCTCGCCGAAGGCCACGACCTGCGCCCCCGCCGCCCGGGCCTGTTCGACGCCGAGCGCGATCAGCCGCTCGTTGCCGTCGATGTCGCCGACGGTGGCATTCAGTTGGCACAGCGCCACGCGCAGGCTCGAGGACGCTTCCATGACCCCCGATTATCCCGAACGCTTCCGGGTATTTGCGCGCGCGACCGGCGGGCTCGCTAGGATGCCCAACGGTTCATAAACAGACCGCCGAGTCGCCCTGCACAAAGCGAGGGCGAGCGGGGGACCCACTGCCGCATCCCGTCGCAGCTTGTTGACAAGGGATGCGGATGGGGCGAATCGGCCGCTACGACTGCGGCCGTAGCGCGAGAAGGATCCGGCTCATGGTGGGCCGTGACCGTTTCGCGCGAGCCCGACAGCTAACCCCGTAGGCGGCGAGCAAAGGAGTATGTGTGATCAGTTCGAAGCTGATCGCGCCCGTCGCGGGCGTGATGGTAATTCCGTGCGTGGCCGCTCTTGCGTCCGGGGTCGCGGAGGGCAAGGGGACCTCGAGCACGAAGGTCGTACGCACGCCGGTATTCGGCGATGCAGTGCTCTCGTCGCGGTTGCTTACGAGCGAGGTCCTCGCCGGCCACCCGGTGACCCTCGCGGGCATGCTCGCGCCGACGCTCGCGAGCGAGAGCGTCGCGCTGCAAGAGCGCGGCAGGCACGGATGGCATCTCACCGCCACGCGCCTGGCCTCCGGCCCGGCCGGAGGCTTCCAGCTCCGATTTCGCGAGCGCAAGCTCGGCACCCACGTTCTGCGGCTAGCCCTGACCGGCCCCGATGGCATCTACTACACACCGGCGACCAGACTCACCGTCTTTCACCGTGTGCTCGTCTCCTGGTACGCACTGACGGGGCGAACAGCCTGCGGCACGGAGCTCACGACAACGACGCGCGGCGTCGCCAGCCGAACGCTGCCATGCGGGACGATCGTCACATTCCGCTACCGCCGCCGGCTCGTGCGCGTCCCCGTCATCGACCGCGGCCCGTACGTCCTCGGCCGCGCCTTCGACCTCACCTACGCCACCAAGCTGGCGCTCGGCGCCGGCGACCTCACCGAGGTCTGGGCCAGCAGCTGAGAGCGCACCAAGCCCAACCTTTCGCACCAACCGGGTCACACCGAGGCCCCAGCCACAGCCCGCCCACGCAAAGCCGACGGTGAAAGTCGCCGCCCACCCGGTCAGCCACACACCACGGGTAGGCGGCGGCTTTCAGCCGTCAGCCGTCTACCGCCAACCGCACGCCCACGCCGATCAAAACTAATCCCGTGATCGCGTCGAGCGCGGATTTGACGCGCCGATTGCGCAGCAGCGCTGAGAATCGCGACGCGAGCAGGGCATAGGCGGATAGCCAGCCGAGGCCGAGTAGCGCGAAAATCCCGCCGAGCAGGAGAAACGGCAGGGCGCCGGGTCTGTGGCCGGACACGAACTGGGGCAGCAGGCTGGTGAAGAACACCGCGATCTTCGGGTTGCCGAGGTTGCAGAGCAGGCCTTGCCGGAAGCCGCGCTGCACGCCGATCCCGGCTTGTGGGCTCGCGACCGCTGCGAGTCCGCCCTGGCGCCGCCAGGCGGCTCGTAGCGCGCCGAGACCGAGCCAGGCGAGATAGACGGCGCCGGCGATCCTGAGGGCCGTAAACGCCGTCTGGGACTCCCGCAGGAGTGCTGCGAGCCCAATCGCCGCCGCGGCAATCCACGTGACGAGCCCGACGCTGATGCCGGCGACCGTGGCCAGCGCCGCCCGGCGCCCGTGGAGCAAGGCGTTCTTCGTCACAAGCACGGTGTCGGGACCGGGGGCCACGACGAGCACGAGCGCGACGATGATGAAGGGCAGGATGTGGACGTGCACGCCCGAGATGGTGCCAGCTTGGTGCCTACACGGGCAGCGCGAGCTGTCCTTCGACCAGGGCCGGCGCGTGTTCGTCTTCGAAGGCCGCGACGCGCACGCCGAGCAGGCGCACGGGGCGCGCAGGCGCGTACGCGCGTAGCAGCTCGAGCGCCGTTCCCCCGATCGTCGCAGCGTCATCGACGAAACAGGCCAGGGTGCGCGCGCGCGTCACGGTGGTCCAGTCGTCGAGGCGTATCTTGACCGCGACGGTGCGGGCGCGCAGGGCGCGAGTTCGCAGCCCGTCGGCGAGCTCGCGCGCGAGGTCGATCATCGTCGCCTCGAGCTCCGAGCGGTCGCTGACGTCGCGCGGGAAGGTCACCTCACTGGACCGTGATTTCGCGATCCGTTCCGTTTCGACCGGGCTGTCGTCGTGGAAGTGTGCGCGGGCGCGAAGCAGGCGTGCCTGGCGCTCCCCGAAGCGGCCGGCGAGGAGCTCTGCCGGCGCAACCTGGAGCTCGCCGATCGTGCGTATGCCGATGCCGGTCAATCGCTCCGCTGTCTTCGGGCCGACACCCTGGAGCGTACGGGCGGGGTGGGCGGCGAAGTGTGCCGAGGCCTGCTCGCGTCCCATCGCGACGAAGGCGGCCGGCTTGAACTCGGCGCTCGCCGTCTTGGCTACGAGTCGCGACGGCCCGACGCCGACGGACACGACGAGCCCAGTCTTTTCATGCACCTCCGCGACGACTGCGCGAAGTGCCGGTAGCGGTCGCTCCACGTCGCTGAGGTCGAGGTAGGCCTCGTCGATGCCGACCTGGCCGACGACGGCGAAGCGTCTTCGCACGATCTCCCAGACCTCACGGCTCTTGGCCCGGTACGCGGCAAAGTCGGGGGCGAGGAAGATCGCCTGCGGGCACAACATCCGAGCGCGAGCGGCCGGCATCGCCGATTCGATCCCGTAGCGGCGCGCCTCGTAGCTGGCCGTCGTAACCACGGCGCGGGGACCACTTCCAGCGACGACCAGGGGCAGACCGCGAGCCTCGGGATGGCGCTGCAACTCGACGGAGGCATAGAACGCGTCGATGTCGAGGTGGGCGATCACGCGCCGTTGGGCTGTCACCGCTCGATTGTCGCGCCGCCCGCAGACGTAGCGGGCTAGAACAGAACGGCGGCGAGGCGGCGGCGCGTTTCGCGCGCGAGCGCTTCGTCGGGCGCGAGTCGAGCGAGCTCACCGACTAGCAATCGGCGGATGTCCTCGCGATCATCGCCGTCGTCGCGCAGCGCATCGAGGAGCAGGTCGAACGCGCGGGCGATCTCGCCGGCATCGATCGCGGCAAGCGCATCGGCGAGCCGACCGTCGCGCTCCAGCTCGATCCGTGCGCGCAGCCCGTCGGCCTCGAAGCTCGGGGGGACGTCCGCGAGCAGCGCTCCCGCCTCCTCCGATTCACCTCGCGCGAGAGCGCTGCGCGCGAGCGGCACAGCGGCGTCGGAGCGCCCCGGGGCAAGGATGAGTGCACGGCGCAGCGACGCTTCATCGCCGGCGACAATCAGGCGATCGACCTCGCTGGGTACGAGCGCATCGAAGAACGCCTCGACCGCCTCGCGCGGCTGTGCGCCGACGAACTCCGCGACGACGGCGCCGTCGCGAAACGCCTTCACGGCCGGGATTCCCTGGATGCCAAAAGCCTGCGCGATGTCGGGGTTGGCGTCGGTGTCGACTTTCGCCAGGATCACCTCGCCGTCGCGGGCGCCCGCCGCCGCTTCCAGCAGTGGCCCGAGCGCCCGACACGGGCCGCACCACGCAGCCCAGAAGTCGACGACGACGGGGGTTGTGCGAGAGCGGTCGACGACCTCCCGCTGGAAGTCGGCCTCGCTCACATCGATCACGGTCATGCACACAGCCTACGATCCGCGGTCGTGAAGCAGCGCGCCATCGACGGAGCCGTCCGGCTCGCGGCGCAGGTCGCCGGTTCGGGGCACCCGCTGGTTGGGCTCCATGGCCTGACGGCGACGCGCCGCTACGTGCTGCTCGGATCGCGCGCGCTCGAGCGCGGAGGCTACGAAGTCGTCCTCTACGACGCACGCGGCCACGGGGATTCTGCGGCCCCGCCCGACGGGGACTACTCCTACGAGGCGCTTTCTCACGACCTCGGTCGCGTGCTCGACGCGTTCGGCTTCGAACGTGCCCTCCTGGTCGGCGCCTCGATGGGCGCTCACACGGCGTTGCGCTTCGCGCTCGAACGCCCCGAACGGGTCGCCGGGCTCGTCCTCGTAACACCGGCTTACGACCCGCACGACGCGGAGTCGCAGCTGCCGCGCTGGGACGCGCTGTCGCGCGCGCTGAGGACGGGCGGCATTCCCGCGTTCGTCGACGCGTTTGACCTCTCGACGCTGGCACCGAGGTGGCGTGACGTTGTTCGCAGCGCCATCACACAGCGCCTCGCGCTTCAGGCGAGCCTCGACGCGGTCGCCGACGCTCTCGCGGCGGTCCCGCGATCGCGACCGTTTGATGATTTCGCCGAGCTGTCGCGGATCGCCCTGCCAACGCTCGTCGTCGCCAGCCGCGACGACGCCGATCCCGGACACCGACTTGCGATCGCGCAGCGCTATGTCGCGGCGCTGCCGGACGCAAAGCTGCTCGTGGAGGAGCCGGGGCGGCCGCCGATCGCCTGGCGGGGCAGTCGGCTTTCGCGCGCGATCGCCGCGCTCGGGGAGCGCGCGTGGGCGAGTTGAGCCTGGCGGTGCTCGCCCAGCGCTTTGCGGGCTCTACGATCTGGGCGTGTCTGCCGTTGCCGATCCAGCCTCAGGCGTAGGGCTCCTCGCCGCGGTTGCCGCGGGGACCGTGTCGTTCCTGTCTCCGTGCGTGCTGCCGCTGGTGCCGGGCTATCTCTCGACGGTCGTTGGCGTCGAGCCGGGCGAGCTGCGCACGACGAGCAAGCGCCGGGTGCTCGTGCCGAGCTTGCTGTTCGTCGTGAGCTTCTCGACGATCAACATCCTGTTCGGGCTCAGCGCCACCGCGATCGGCTCGGCGCTGACCGAGAACAAGGTGGTGCTGGAGCGCGTCGCCGCCGCGATCATCATCGCCCTCGGGGTGCTCTACCTCGCAAGCGCGGCGGTGCCGCGGCTCGGCCGTGAGTGGCGTCCGCAGCGCCTGCTCGCGCGCGCCGGTCGCGGCGGGCCGGTGCTCGCCGGCGTCGCCTTCGCGGTGGCCTGGACGCCATGCGTAGGCCCCACGCTTGCAGCGATCCTTGGCGTGGCGTCGACGGCGAGCTCGGAGGGGAGGGGCGCGTTGCTGCTCGCCTTCTACTCCGCCGGCCTGGCGATCCCATTCTTGGCCAGCTCCCTCGCCTTCGACCGCATGACCCGGCTGTTTGCCGTGGTCAAGCGCCACTACACGGCGGTCGTCGCAGTCGGTGGAGCGGTGCTGATCGCGATGGGCGTGCTCATCTGGACGAACGAGCTGAACATCCTGAACACCCAGGCGCAGAGCGCGCTTCAAAGCCTCGGCATCAACTTCGCGAACGTCTAGGACACGCGCGTCACGACGGGCGTGGGTGCGGAGCTGCTCGCCGCGGGTGTGCTCGCCGCCGGCGGCGGTGCTGCGGCCGCGGCCGCAGCGCGTTGCGCCGCCGCTTGTGCGGCCGCCTGCGCTGCGGCCGCACGCCGCGCCGCGACGCGAGCCGCGCGCGTGTGCGCTACGCGGGCCTCCTTGGCGAGCGCCTGCTCGCGGGCGCGCTCGCGCCTTGCCGTCGCCTCGGCCTTTGCGAGCTCCTGCTTGGCCTGCGCCGCACGGCGGATTGCGGCGACCTCGGCGACCCGCTCGGCGCGCAGCCGTGCGCCGGCGACGAGCCCCGGATCGGCGCCGAGCGCCATCTGGATCCCGATCGCCAGCCACGCGAGCGCGAACGTGAGCGCCGTCAGCGCGAGCACGCGCGAACGGATCCTGTGGGCGCGCTCGCGCCGGTCGCGCAGGCGCGCGCGCGCCGTCGCTCGGGCGTGAAAGCTCTCGAGGCTCAGATGCGGGTGCTTGTGGGTCACTCTGGGTGGGTCACCTGCGGGCACCTATCGCTAATCGTCGGCGACGAAGCTCAAGGCACGATTAGCGTTCCCTGATCGCGTGATCCACTCACGCCGCTACTTACGCGGCGGCGCGGTTATCGCTTTGCGCCGGTGGAGCGATCCCGTTGCCCTGCGCGCAGTCACAGCCGGCCGCGCGCAGCGCCTCGAGTTGGCAAGGGTCCTCCACGCCGCAGGCGATCACGCTCATCCCGAGCTCGCGCGCCGCTGCAACCGTCGCCAGGAGGATCGCACGCGTCGTACGCGAGCCGCCGGATGAGAAGTCCGACACGAACGCCTTGTGGAGCTTGATCGTGTCGATCGGAAGCTGGAGCAGCGCAGGTAGCGGGGAGTATCCGGAGCCGAAGTCGTCGAACGCGATCTTCACGCCGAGCTCGCGCAACTCGCGCAGCCTGCTCGCGACGCGGGCTGTACCGCCGATGATCGCCGCCTCCCCGATCTCGAGACACAACCGTTGCGGCGGCAACCTGTTCGCGCTGAGCGCGCCGGCGACAGTTGGTAGGAGCTCCTCGTCGGCCAGCTGGCGGGGGGAGAGGTTCACGGAAACCGTGACCTCGGGTGCGTCGAGCAGCGCCCACGAGCTCGCCTGGTGGGCGGCTGTCTGGAGCGCCCAGCGCCCGATCGGCAGGATCAGGCCGCTTTGCTCGGCCAGCCCGAGGAACGCATCCGGATAGAGGATTCCCCGCTTTGGGTGGTTCCAGCGCAGGAGCGCCTCCGCCCCGACGAGGCGCTGGTCAGCCAGCGAGACGATCGGCTGGTAGTGGAGGACGAGCTCGTTGCGGCTCAGCGCGTGGTGCAGGTCACGCTCGACATCGCGTCGCAGGCGCATCTCGACGCGCATATCGGCGTCGAAGATCACAAAGCGGTTGCGCCCTGCCGCTTTGGCGTGGTACATCGCCACGTCCGCTTCGTGGACAAGCCCGAGCGCTCCACTCTTGTCGGTCCCGTCGGTGATCGTCACGCCGATGCTCGCCGAAGCCGCGACGAGCCCGTTGCCGAGGTCAACCGGTTCGCTCAGAGCCTCGAGAATCCGCGTCGCCAGAGCTTGCGCTTCGTGATCCTCGCCGGGGGACTCGACGAAGACGCCGAACTCGTCACCGCCAAGGCGCGCGACGACGTCGTCGTTTCGCACCGCGACGCGCAGCCGGTCCGCGACCTGAGCCAGGAGCCGGTCGCCCGCATCGTGGCCGAGGCTGTCGTTGATCTGCTTGAGGCCGTCGACATCGACGAACAGGACGACGACGCGCCGGTCGGAGCCTCGGCAGCGCGCGACGGCGGCGTTCAGCTCCTCCGCGAACACGTCGCGATTCGGCAGCTGCGTGAGCGGATCGCGGCCAACGCGGTCCTCGAGGTGGATCTCGGCAGTGACGTCACGGGCCGCGGCGAACCAGCGTTCGCCGTGTGTCCCGCCGCTCCAGCGCAGCCAGCGCCAGGACCCGTCGGCGTGCCGGTGTCGCGCGAGCAGCTCGAAGAACGAGTCACCGTCGCGCTTTGCCCCGACGATCGCTTTCGCGTCCGCGGTGCTGACGAAGTCGAACAGGCTGCGCCCGACGAGCGTCTCCGGGCCGTGCCCGAGGACCCGCGCGCAGGCCGGGCTTACAGCAATGAAGTGTCCCGCCGCGTCGAGGATCGCGAGCAAGGCCCCCGCGTACTCGAACAGGTCGCGGAACGCAGGGACGAGCTCCGGGTCGTCACCCTGGGCGTGCGTGCTCCCAGCGTCCTGGGTCGTCAACCGGAGGTTCAAGCGAGGTGCCTTTTTGCCGTTGCGCAGGCCGAGCAGCCCGCGTGGGTTTGTGATCGGCCCCGAAGAGCGGCGGCTTGAAGGCCTAGGATGAGTTGCAATGGATGATCGAGGCCCAGCTGCCACGCTGACCGCCTGGATGGGCCGCCAGGACGCAAACCTGGTCGGATCTGTCCACGGCGGCGTGATCATGAAGCTGTGCGACGAGGCGGCAAGCCTCGCCGCGATTCGTCACGCGCGCGCGCGCGTCGTGACGGCGGCCTGCGACCGGATGACCTTCCTCGTGCCGGTATTCGTTGGCGAGCTCGTGACGCTGACCTCACGCGTCAACGCGGTCTGGCACAGCTCGATGGAGGTTGGTGTGCGCGTCGAGGCGGAGAACCCGTTGACCGGGGCGCGGCGGCACACGAACAGCGCCTACCTGACGATCGTCGCCGTCGACGAGAACGGGCGTCCCGTGGCGGTCCCGCCGCTCGTGCCGACGAACGCGGAGGGTCGCCGGCGCGAGCGCGAAGCACAGATTCGCCGCGACGCGCGCCTTGACGAGCGCGAGCGGGTGAAGGCCGAGCAGAACGCGGAGCGCGAGTGAGTCCCACCCGCGGGGAGGACTCACCGTGGCGCCACGATCCTGCCGAGCGTCAGCTCGAAGCCGGTCTCGAAGGTCACGCCGATAGTTCCGCTCACCTCGACGCGCCGCCCTTGCCAGCGTGACGCGACGGCGGACGGGTAGACCTCGAACCTGCGCCGCACGCCTGGGCCGCTCAGCGCGTACACGCCGCCGACTCTGCGCAGCATCCCGATCGTGGTCAGGCTCGCGCCCACGTAAACCTCGGGGTAGCGCGCGAGGCGCGCGAGCGGGACGAAGCCCGATACGCCCGCCGGTGGCGGGGGCAGCGAGCTGCGCTGCACACCGCACGCAGCGAGGACAAGCGCCGCGACGCTCATCGTCAGCATCCGCCGCCCACTCCGGATACCCGTTGCACTGGTGCGCACTGCCGCATCCTAGGTCCGTCAGACTGTGCACATGAGCGCCACGACCGCACGCCGGCATTTCCTTGGTGAAGAGCTCTACGAAGGGACGCTGGTCGTCGGCCTGCTCGTCGCCGCGATGTGGGTGGTCGAGATCATCAACTCCCTCGACAGTCAGCGCCTGGACGGCGACGGAATCATCGCGCGACGCCTGTCTGGCTTGCCTGGGATCCTGAGCGCGCCGTTCCTGCACGAGAGCTTCAGCCACCTGCTCTCCAACACGATCCCCTTCATCATCCTCGGGCTCGTCATCGCCCTCGAGGGACCGGCCCGAGTGATCGTCGTGACCGTCATCGCGGCGCTCGTCAGCGGGCTCGGCGCGTGGGCGCTCAGCGCCTCCGGCACGGACACGATCGGAGCGAGCGGCATCGTGTTCGGCTTTGCGACATTCCTCATCGCGCGCGGCTTCTTCACGCGTAAGGCCCTGGCGCTCGTGATCGGCGCGCTGGTCGTGGTCCTCTTCGGCGGCGCGCTGTTGCTCTCGATCGCACCCCAGCGCGGCGTCTCCTGGCAGGATCACGTGTTCGGGGCGATCGGCGGAGTGCTCGCGGCCGCAATCGTGCGCGACCGGACACCACCAGTCGCGGCCCCTGAGAACAAGTAAGACGCGGAAGCGAGCCGTTCCGAGGAACCCTCCTCCGGATCGCCCCCCGAGGGGAGTTTTCCAGTCTCCGGGTGGCGCGGCCTCACACCTCGATGGCCTCGCTCTCTGCGGCTCGTTCCGCGTCCTGCGGTGAACATACGTGGCCGTCCGACGGCATGCAAGCGTCCGCGCCGGCCCATCGCGCATTCTGCGCGAAAATGAATTCTCCGCGCCGCGCCATTTACGTGTTCGCAACGCAAAGGCACGCGACGCCCGGCATCGGGTAGGGTCGCGGCGTGAGCTACACGCCGCCGCCTGAGGTTCTCGAGAATTACGCGCGCGTTCTCGTTGATTTCGCGCTCGGCGGAGGCGCCGGGGTCCAGCCCGGCGAGGTCGTGCTGGTGATCGCCAACGAGCGGGCAAAGCCGCTGTATGTCGAGCTGACGCGCGCCGTTCTGCGCGCCGGCGCGCACGTGATCGGCGACTATCGCCCCGATGAGAACTCCGACTACAACCTTGCGCGGGACTTCTTCGAGCTCGCATCCGACGCGCAGCTCGATTACTTCCCCGCCCACTACCGCCGCGGTCTCGTCGACGAACTCGACCACATGGTGGCGGTGATCGCCGACACCGATCTGCACTCGCTCGAGGGGGTTCCGCCGGAACGGATCATGCGCCGCTCGGCCTCGATGAAGCCGTGGATGGATTGGCGGACCGAGAAGGAGAACTCGGGCCGGTTCAGCTGGACGCTCGGGCTGTACGGGACCGCCGCGATGGCGGCGGAAGCCGGGATGAGCGAGGAGCAGTATTGGGAGCAGATCGTGCACGCGTGCTTCCTCGATCACGCCGACCCGATCGCGCGCTGGCGCGATGTGAACGCCCAGATCACCGACTACAAGGACCGCCTCAACGCACTCGAGATCGACCACCTGCACGTCCAGGGCGATGACGTCGATCTCATCGTGAGCCTGGGGGAGAGCCGGCAGTGGGTCGGCGGCAGCGGCCGCAACATCCCGAGCTTCGAGATCTTCACGAGCCCCGATTGGCGCGGCACGGAGGGCTGGATCTACTTCAACCAGCCGCTCTATCGCTACGGCAACGTCGTCAAGGGCGTGCGGCTCGAGTTCCAGGAGGGTCGCGTCGTCGACGCCAGCGCCGAGCAGAACGAGGACGTGATCAGGGAGATGATCGCGACCGAGAACGCCGACAAGGTCGGCGAGTTCTCACTCACCGACAGCCGCTTCTCGCGAATCACCCGCTTCATGGCCGAGACGCTCTACGACGAGAACGTCGGCGGCCCCTTCGGGAACACCCACATCGCGCTCGGCAACGCCTACCACGACTGCTTTGCCGGCGATCCCGCGACACTCAGCGAGTCGGAGTGGGAGCGCCTCGGCTTCAACAACTCGAGCGTTCACACCGACATCGTCTCGACCAGCGACCGCACCGTCACGGCGACGCTGCGCGACGGGGCGACGCGCGTCATCTACGAGGGCGGCCGCTTCAACCTGTAGCCGACAGGCCAGGTTTCGCCGGTCCGCGCCGGCTTACGCGGTAGGTGCGGGCCGCTGGCGCAGCCGTAGCTCGCGCCAGATGATTTCCGAAAGCGGAGCGCTACGAGCTGAGGTCGAGCACGACCTGCGGCGGCGCGATCACGTGATCCGCGCTGCCCTCGGCCGGGATGATCGCCGTGCCGATCGCGAAGAACTCGATGACGTGCGAGCCCCAGCCGTGCGAGCGCTCATGGATGTCGACGCCGACGATCCCCTCGGCCTTCGCCTCGAGCGCCTCGGCCTGCATCCGCTCCATCGCGAGCTCACGCGCGTCATACAGCGCCTGCGTGTAGTTCGGCAGCTCGACGTTCTGGCCGGTCTGCTTGAGCGACTGGCGCATCGTCTGGTGCGCGACGTGGTAGACGCAGGAGCCCATCACCATCCCGACGGGTCGGTGTCCTGTCTGTAGCAGCGTCCAGAACTCCTGCCCGGTCAGATCGCTCGTGAACGGCCGCCCCGACGGCGCCCTGTGCAGCTCCCCGCCGCGGTGCTTCACCGCCGTGCCGACGGCGATGAACTCCGCCATGTTCTCGCCCCACTCGTAGCGCCCGATGTCGAGGCGCACGCCGACGACGCCATCGGCGCCGAGCCGGTCGGCCTCCTCCTCCATCCGCGTCATCGCGAGCTCACGCGCCTGGTACATCGCCTGCGAGAGCACTTCGAGCTCCTGGTTCTGGCGGTAGCTCGCGAGCTGGATCCCGATGTGGTAGATGCTCGACCCGATCACGAGCCCGACCGGCTGGAACCCGGCCTGGCGCACAAGCAGGAACTCGCTCACCGACAGGTCGCTCGTGAAAAGCCCCGCGCGGTTCTGCTCGAGCCGCGCGCGCCCCGCCTGCGGGACCCCCTCGGTGCTTGTTGGGTCATATGCCATGTATTGGTTTCCTGACGGTTGGCTGCGATTCGCTCGACAGACGTTAGCGCGCGACCCACTCACCCGTACGGAGAGGCCGTGCAATAGCCTGCGGGCGAGTGCTCACGCCCCGCGGCGACATCCGCAACGTTGCGATCGTCGCCCACGTGGATCACGGCAAGACGACGCTCGTCGACGCGATGCTCTGGCAATCGGGGGTGTTTCGCGCCGGCCAGGAGGTCGCGACGCGGGTGATGGACTCGATGGATCTCGAGCGCGAGAAGGGCATCACGATCCTCGCGAAGAACACGTCCGTGCAGTACAGGGGCGTAAAGCTGAACATCGTCGACACGCCCGGGCACGCCGATTTCGGCGGCGAGGTCGAGCGCGGAATCACGATGGTGGACGGGGTCCTGCTGCTGGTCGACGCGAGCGAGGGCCCGCTGCCGCAGACGCGTTTCGTGCTGCGCAAGGCGCTCGAGTCGGGGCTGCCGGTGATCCTCGTCGTCAACAAGGTCGACAGGGCCGATGCCCGCGTCGCAGAGGTGGTCGACGAGGTGTACGAGCTGTTCCTCGACCTCGACGCGACCGAGGAGCAGATCGAGTTCCCGATCGTCTACACGAACGCCAAGGCGGGCTGGGCGACGCTCGATGTGGACCGCCCCGGCAGCGACCTGGCGCCGCTGATGGACCTGCTGCTCGAGCGGATCCCGGCGCCGCTGCACGATCCGTCGCACCCGTTCCAGGCGCTCGTCACGAACCTCGACGCGTCGCCCTATGTCGGCCGCCTCGCGATCTGCCGGATCCGCAACGGGGTCGCGCGACGGGGGGACCAGATCGCCTGGTGCCGTGCGGACGGGTCGATCGAGCGCGCGCAGATCGGCGAGCTCTACGTCACGCAGGCGCTCGAGCGGATCGCCGCCGAGGAGGCCGGACCGGGGGAGATCGTCGCGATCGCGGGGATCGCGGAGGTCACGATCGGCGAGACGCTCGCCGACATCGACGATCCGCACCCGCTGCCGGTGATCAGTGTCGATGAGCCTTCGCTTTCGGTCACGCTCGGCCTGAACACTTCGCCGCTCGCCGGCCAGAGCGGGACGAAGCTGACCGCGCGCGCGCTGAAGGCGCGGCTCGACCAGGAGCTCGTCGGCAACGTCTCGATCCGCGTGCTCGACACCGAACGCCCAGACGCCTGGGAGGTGCAGGGCCGCGGCGAGCTCGCGCTCGCGGTCCTCGTGGAGCTGATGCGCCGTGAGGGGTTCGAGCTGACAGTCGGCCAGCCCCAGGTGCTGACGCGGGAGATCGACGGGCGCCGCCACGAGCCGGTCGAGCGCCTCGCGATCGACGTCCCCGAGGACTATGTCGGCGTCGTCACGCAGCTGCTCGCGCTGCGCAAGGGTCGTCTCGAGCACATGGTCAACCACGGGACCGGCTGGGTGCGCATGGAGTACCTCGTCCCGACGCGCGGCCTGATCGGCCTGCGCACCGAGTTCCTCACGGAGACGCGCGGGACGGGGATCGCCCACCACGTGTTCGACCGCTGGGAGCCGTGGGCGGGCGAGCTGCGCCAGCGGCCGACCGGCGCGCTCGTGGCAGACCGCGCGGGCGTCGCCGCGCAGTTCGCGCTGATGAACCTCCAGGAGCGCGGCACGCTGTTCATCGCCCCCGGTGAGCCGGTCTACGAGGGGATGATCGTGGGCGAGAACGCGCGCGCCGACGACCTCGACGTGAACCCCTGCAAGGAGAAGCACCTGACGAACATGCGCTCCTCGACCTCGGAGGTGCTCGTGCGCCTCGTCCCGAACCGCCGCCTGTCGCTAGACCAGGCGCTCGAGCTGCTACGTCCCGACGAGTGCGCCGAGGTCACGCCGGACGCGGTTCGCCTGCGCAAGGTGAGGCTGGCGAAGGTCGACCGCACGAAGGAGGCGCGGCGCGCTAGAGCGTGAGCGAGGTCCCGCCCTTGCAAAAGCTTGCGCCGAGGAGTAAATAGGGCGGCGATGAGGGGACGTCTGCTGGGCGTTATCGCGAGCTTCGGCTTGCTCGTCGGCGTCGTCGTCGTCTACTTCATCTTCATCCTCGAGGAGGCGCCCCCCGGTGTGGCGGCCAGCGTGCACGGCACGACGGCGCAGCTGACGCTCCAGACCGACGCCTCCTACGGGCATGCGCCCTATCCGGACTGGGTCACCTACGAGGCACGGGATCCCTCCGGCCACTGGCAGCACTCGACGATCCTGAAGATCCCCGCCGGCACGCGCTACGTGCATGTCACGGTCTACGAGTACGACACCGCGACCGGGCTTCGCAACCCGTTCTTCGCCTATGTGCGCGGCACGGTCGGCGGCGTGATCCAGCTGAACGGCCGGCCGATGAACTACGTCGACGCGGCCTCGCCCGCCCACACCTTCACGGCGCCGGACCTGGGCCTCAACGTGCCGCTCCCGGGGATCGATTCCTCTGCCAAGAACCAGTGCGCGGCGGCCCCCTGTCGCACCAGCGAGGCGCACAACACGATCAGCTTCACCTTCAAGACGCCGAAGCCGGGGAACTACCGCTTCCAGTGCATCGTCCCGTGCGCGCTCGGCTTCCTCTACGGGTTCGGCGGGCCGATGCAGACGATCGGCTACATGGACGGCATGATCGAGGTCGCGTGAGCGAACGCAGCCACCTGCGGAACTTCCTACTGCTGTGGCTCGGGCTGACCGTCGTCCTCGAGGTCGTCGTGGTCGTGATTCTCGGCCACGACATCCCGCCGGGCTCGATGACCAACGACACGCGTGCCCAGCACGATGTGATCGTCACGCTCACCGCCATCGCGCTCCCGGTCCTAGCGATGGTCTGGACCTATCTCGCGTACGCCGCCGTCAACTTCCGCGCGAGCGCTGACGGGCCGCTCGAAGACGGCGCGCCGGATCGTGGCAACGCGCGGCTGCAGATAGCCTGGGTCGCCGTTACCGCGTGCATGGTTCTCGGGCTCGCCGCCTACGGCTCGATCGACTTGCTGAGCGGCGCCGGCTCGAGCGGCGTCGGCAGCGGCGAGGGCCCGAACCCGCTTGCCAAGCCCGCCAACGCGGGCAAGGCGCTACAGGTCCAGGTGATTGCCCAGCAGTGGGTCTGGACCTTCCGCTACCCGGCCTACGGCGGCGTCGAGACGCCAATGCTGGAGATCCCCGTCGGCACCGATGTCGAGTTCCACGTGACCTCGCTCGACGTGGTCCACAGCTTCTGGGCGATCGAGCTTGGTGTGAAGGCGGACGCGGTGCCAGGCGCCGACAACGTCGCATTCGTGACCGCCGATCGCACGGGCTCCTTCCAGGTCCGCTGCAACGAGCTCTGCGGCCTCTGGCACGGGCACATGAACACGACCGGCCACGTCGTCGGCGCGAGCGTCTTCAAGCAGTGGATCGGCGGCCAGGAGTCGAAGTACGCCGGGGTCACCAAGCAGCTGCCGCCGTATTCGACGACGTACTACCCACAACCGATCAGGAACGGGTGAGATGGAATCAGCCTCCTTGCCGGTGAGCCGGCCCCGCAGCGACTCTCCGCCGCTCGGGTCCCTGCTCGGCTTCAACGTCGTCTCGGCGACGCTCCTGGCGATCCTCGCCTACTACTTCGGCCACAAGATCGGCGCCGTGATCGGCCATCACACGGTCTGGAACACCTCCAGCGACCAGGACGACGACGCCGTGCTGATCGGCATGGGCTTCGCGATCCTCGGCTGGATCGCGGGGCTCGGGTTCTTCAACTACCCGATCGGGCGGATCTTCGGGCGGCCGGTCGCGCTGCACGAGGGCAACGAGGGCGGCGCCTGGCGCTATCTGCGCCTGTGCACGGACCACAAGGTGGTCGCGCTGCAGTACCTCGTCGCGACGCTGTTCTTCTTCTTCATCGCCGGGCTGAACGCGATGTTCATCCGCGCGGAGCTCACGAGCGTCCACGGAACCCTTTTCCCCGCTGGCAATTACCTCACGCTGGTCGGCCTGCACGGGACGATGATGCTGATGATGATGTCGGCGGGCGTGATCGGCCCGCTCGGCAACTACCTCGTCCCAATCCTGATCGGGACGCGACGGATGGCGTTCCCGCGGATCGAGTCGCTGACGATGTGGCTGACCGTCCTCGCGGGCTTCGTGCTGCTCTCGGCGACGCTGCTCGGCGGCTTCCCGACCGGCTGGACCGGCTACGCGCCGCTCGCCGACGAGGCGCGCTCGGGCATCGACGCCTACCTCGTCTCGTTCGGCCTGATCGGGATCTCGCTCGTGCTCGTGGGCCTGAACATCATCGTCACGGTCATGACCCAGCGCGCGCCGGGGATGACCTGGAACCGCCTGCCGATCGTCGTCTGGGGCTTCGTCACGACCTCGATCCTGGCGGTGCTCTCCGCGCCGGTGCTCGCGGCCGCGCTCGTCATGACGATCTCGGATCGCACGATCGACTCGACGCTCTTCGTTTCGAGCTCGGGCGGCAGCCCGCTGCTATGGGACGAGCTTTTCTGGTTCTTCGGCCACCCGGAGGTCTACATCCTCGCGCTGCCCGGCTTCGGCATCGTGCTCGAGATCCTGCCGGTCTTCGCGCGCAAGCCGCTGTGGGGCTACAAGCTCGCGATATCCGGCCTCTTCGGGGTGGCGCTGATGAGCTTCATGGTCTGGCAGCACCACCTCTTCATGAGCGGCATCAACGCCAACCTGCGGCCGTTCTACATGTTCTCGACCGAGCTCATCTCGATTCCGACCGGGTTCATCTTCCTCAACGGGATGGGGACGATGTGGCGGGCGAAGATCCGCTTCACCGTCCCGATGCTGTTCTGCATGGCGTTCTTCTTCAACTTCCTGTTCGGCGGCCTCTCCGGCGTGTTCCTGTCGGATGTTCCGGCGGACACGCTGCTGCACGGCAGCTTCTTCGTGATGGCGCACTTCCACTACACGATCATGGGCGGCCTCGTCTTCGCGCTGCTCGGCGGCATCTACTACTGGCTGCCGAAGATGACCGGTCTGAAGCTGAACGAGGCGCTCGCCAAGGCCCATTTCTGGACGATGTTCATCTTCTTCAACCTGACGTTCTTTCCGCTGTTCGTGGCGGGGATGCTCGGGATGCCGCGCCGCGTCTCGAGCTACAACGCCGCGCTTCACAACCTGAACGTCTTCGTCTCGGCGATGGCCTTCTTCCTCGGCCTGTCGATGCTGCTGTTCCTCTGGAACCTCGTCTACTCGCTCGTCTTCAAGCGCGAGCCCGCCGAGCAGAACCCGTGGGACTCGAAGGGCCTCGAGTGGCAGCTTCCCTCGCCCGTTCCCGCCTATAACTTCGAGCGCATCCCGACGATCACCTCCGATCCCTACGGCTACGGGGAGCCCGGCGCGGTGCCGGTCGCCGATTTCGGCGGGGTTCCAGCGGGGGCGAGCGCATGAGCTCCACACCCGGAATGGCGCTCGACCACGAGCCGGCCGAGACGATCCCGCGCAACTTCGCCGTCGGATCGAAGGTGCTCGCGAGCGCCGTCGCGATCTTCTTCATGTCGTTCGTGTTCGCGTTCTTCTATCTGCGCGCGCTGAACACCGCGCACTCGTTCCGCGAGCCGCACGTGAACCCGCCGGTCGGCTGGGGCATCGCGATCCTCGCCTGCGTGCTCGTCTCCTGCGCTGCCCTCGAAGCCGGACGCCGTGCGCTTGCGAACGGCCCGAGCACCAGCTGGCGCGTTCTCGGGCTCGTCTCGTGGCTCGTCGCACTTGCCGCGGTCGCACTCCAGGCGACCGAGTACTACAACCTGCACTTCGGCGCGACCGACGGCGGCCTCGCGAGCGTCTTCTTCGTTTTCACGATGTGGTTCGCCGTCTTTTGGCTCGGCAGCGTCTACTGGGTGGAGACGCTCTGGGCGCAGTCGCTGCGCCGCCCTAGCACCGCGGACGCGGAGATCGGCGACACGGCGCGGCTCCTGCGTCCGGGCGCTGACGCCGCACTCACCTACATGTACATGATGGGCGCGACCGGGATCGTCGCCTTCGTCCTGCTCTACATCGTCAAGTGATCGCTGACTTCGGAACGAACTACACGGGGATCGGCTGGCTGACGCTGGTCTTGCCGATCGGCTTCCTGGCGCTCGTCGTCGGCCTCTGGGCGCGCTGGTTCAAGCGCTCCGAGCGGCGCGACCCGACCGAGCCGCCGCGCGACGCCGGCCGGTAGTGCGATGAGCCAAGCGGTCTTGCCGCTGGCGTTGATCTCGCTCTTCGGCGCGCTCTACGCGCTCGGCGAGCGCCGCGCCGAGCGGATGCTGCGCAGATCGCGCAGCGGCCGCGAGCGGATGCGCTCGGTCTACTTCTACGCCGGGCTGCTCGCAACGGCAGTCGCCCTCGTGGGTCCGATCGACAGCAACGCGGACAAGCTCCTGTGGGTCCACATGGTCCAGCACGTGCTGCTGATCGCAGTCGCCGCACCGCTGATCGTGCTCGGCGCGCCGTGGATGTCGATCTGGCGGCCACTGCCGCTCGGCTTTCGGCGCACGGTCGCGCGCACCGTGGCGCGCTCGCGCTGGTGTGCGCCACTGCGCTCGCTCTCGTTACTCGGGCGGCCGATCCCGGCGTTCGTCGCGTTCAGCGTCGACCTCGTCGTCTGGCATGTGCCGAGCGTCTATGACTTCGCCGCGACTCACCAAGCGGTCCACGATCTCGAGCACCTGACCTTCGTCGCGCTGAGCATGCTGCTGTGGGCGCAGGTTCTCGAATCGCCGCCGCTGCGCCTGCGCCTGCGCAACATTCACCGCGTCTACTACATCGTCGCGGCCTCGCTCGTCGGCTGGGTGATTTCGCTGGTGCTGATCTTCTCGAGCACGCCGCTCTACCCGTTCTATGCGCACATCCACGACCGGCCTGGGGGCATCTCGGCGCTCGCCGACCAGCAGCTCGCAGGCGGCATCATGCTCGTCCCCGGATCGCTTGCGATGACGCTCTACGTCTTCGCCCAGATCTACGTCTGGCTCGGCGCCGAGGAGCGCGAAGCGCGGGCGCGACTACCAGGCCAGTGATCGAGACGGACGAGGCGCGGCGCGCTAGAGGCTGAGCGTCGCGAGCGCCGGCGCGAGCTCCTCGACGAGCCCCGGCTCCTCGCGGATGACGGTCCCGATCACGTTGAACGTGACGATCAGGTCCTCGCGCTCATAGCCGAGCCCCGCGACGCGGTGCCCGCTGTTGTGCTGGTCGATCTTCACACCGACGACGCCGTGACCGTCGAGCTCACGCGCCTGCGCGCTGAGGTAGCTCATCGCCGTCTCGCGCGCCGCGTAGACGCCTTGCGTGAAGTCGCGCAGCTCCTGGTTCGTCCAGCCGCTGCCGAACATCCCGCCGCCTTGCGCCATCTGCGTCTGCCAGCTCGCGGGCACGTAATAGACGCTCGTGTGGGCGGCGATCCCGACCGGTCGCACCCCCGCGCTGCAGAGCTTCCAGTACTCCTGTCCGGAGAGGTCGGTGAGCACGGTCCGCTCGGACTTCAGCGCGGCGGGCAGGCGCACCGCCGTCCCGACCGCGATGAACTCGACCGCGCCGGGCGCCCAGTCGTGGCCGCCCTGCTCGATGCGCACGCCGACGACGGCATCGGCGCCACAGGTCGAGGCTTCCTCGAGTAGGCGCCCGAGCGCGAGCCGCCGGCACTCGTTGTGGCCGCTGGAGAGGAAGTCGATCTCGCCGGCCGCGAACGTGTAGCCCATCCCGCCCTGCCAGCCGACGTGATAGATCGACGAGCCCATCACGAGCGTGATGGGGGTAATACCGAGGCGCCCGAGCAGCGCATATTCGGAGACTTCGAGGTCGCTACCGAAGGCAGCCCCACCCGTGGCGAGCGCGGCGAGCCGCTCGCTCGCCGCGACGGGGAGGCCGCCCGCCGCCAGCCTGCGCTCGGATTCCTCCGCTCGCTGCTCCGCGGCCGGGTCCGCGCGTGCTGGGCGCCGGAAGAGCGGGGTCACCTGACGAGACCCTCGAGCACGCTGCGATCGTGCTCGCTGAGCTCGGCGAGCTTCGCCACCGCGCCGATCACTTCGCGCAACCACTCGCCGAGCGCCTGCTGCTCGCGCCGCAGCGTGATCCCGCGGACGACCGCGTGGCGCAGGCACTGGTACCCGCCGGGCGCGTCGACGATCTCGTAACGCATGTCGCCGAGGTCGATCGAGAGCGACTCGACCACCGTTTCCTTCGAGCGAAAGCCGCCGATCTTGCGGCGCTTGACCGCAACCATGCGCGGCAGGGCCGACTCGAGCCGCGCAGCGAGGGCGCCGACCAGCGCGCGCAGGTCACCCGCGTCAGCCCGCAGCTCGGCGGCGGCGAGATCGAGATCCGGCTCGCTCATCTAGTCTCCTCAACAGTATGGGCCTAGCGAGCCACGTTGCGCAGCTCATCGTTCGCCGCTGGCGGCCGACAATCTGCCTACGGCGCCCGTAGACGTCGGGTTCGCGAGTGAAAATGGGCTCATGAGCGTACTGCGGGAGACAGGCGCGCAGGGCGCGCCGGCGAACGGCTCGGCCGAGCAGGCGGCGCAGTCCCTTGCGCAACGCTGGATCGACGCGTTCAACCGCCGCGATCCCGACGCCCTGATCGCGCTCTGCAGCCCGCAGGTCAAGCATGAGCCGTCCGTGCTCGCGCGCGGCGGCGGCGTCTACGAGGGCCGCGCAGGGATCCGCGAATGGTTTGCCGACGTAGCACGCGCGAACTTCGGGTACCTGGCCAGCATCGGCGAGGTTTCCGTCTGCGCTTCCGGCGATCTGCTCGTGTTCGGCGATCTGCTGATCGAGGGGGAGCCCGTGACGCCGTATTCGCTGCGGCTGCGGGTGCGCGACGGACTGGTTGTCGAGACGCGCACGTTCCTCAGCGACCACGAGACGATGGACTCGCTGCATCGCTTCGAGCGCTAGCTGTGATGGAGCAGATCGCATCAGGGTTGTGGCACTGGAGCGCGAAGCACGAGCACACGCACGGTCAGGCCCACTCGTACTACCTCGAGCGCGAGGGAGTCCTGATCGACCCGATGACCCCGCCCGAAGGCGCCGAGTGGTTCGAGCAGCACGGCGCACCGCAACACGTGTTGATGACCAATCGCCATCACGACCGCCACGCCTGGCGGTTGCGCGAGCGCTTCCGCTGCGAAATCCATTGCGTGCGTGGCGGCCTGCACGAGCTCGAAGGTCGCGGCCCGGTCACGCCGTTCGACTTCGGCGACGAGCTTCCGGGCGGCGTCGTTGCCTACGAGGTGGGGGCAATCTGCCCCGACGAGACCGCGCTCCACGTCCCTGCACATCGCGCGCTAGCCTGCGCCGACGGCGTCGTGCGCCGCAACGGCGAGCTCGGGTTCGTCCCCGACCACCTGCTCGACGAGCCCGAGCGAACGAAGGCAGGGCTGCGCGCCGCCTACGCGCGGCTCGCGGCGCAGCTCGACTTCGATCTGCTCCTACTCGCGCACGGCGAGCCGATCGTCGGCCACGCGCGCGAGGCGTTGCGAGCATTTGCGTCCGGATCCTGACGCGTTGCTATCGTGGCGCCCGCTCGACGTTCGCCGGCGGGAAGGGGAGAGACGATGGGAAGGCCTGCGTACCTGGTGCTGCGCGCGCACCCGCGGTGGCGCTTGAGCGCACGCTAGCCGCCGCCGGTGGTGCGAGCATGACGCCGTGAGCGCCGCCTCGCCTGCCCCGCGTGCACCGCAGTCGATGGTCAGGCGCTGGCGGCTCGGCTTGCGATGGTGGCGCCGGCACCTGCGAGTACCGCCCTGGATCGTCATCGGCACCACGGCCATCGGCCTCGGCATCTGGGGCTTCCTGCGAGTCGAGAGCGCGCCCGGCTCGAAGCCGGTGCATCACCTCGACGTCTTCCAGAGCTTCATCTCCTCGGTCGACCTCTTCGGCCTCGGCCTCGGGCCTGCCGGCAGCCTCGGCGAGCGGGTGCCGTGGCAGCTCGTGGTCGCGATCCTGCTCGCGGGGAGTCTCACGGTCCGAGCCCTCCTCGCGCTCACGGGGAGCCGCATCCGGCGCTGGTACATCCGTAACCGCCTGCGCGGGCACGTCGTGATCTGCGGTGCCGGCGCGCTGGGTTCGCGCCTTGCATTCGAGCTCGGGCGACTCGGCGATGTCGTTCTGATCGATGTCGACCCGCACGCATCGGGGCTTGCCCCCGACCCCGCCCGTCTGGACTGGACGCTGCAGGGCGATGCGACGCTCCCCGCCACGCTGCGCGCCGCGGGGATCGAGCACGCGGCTGAGCTGATGGCGGTCACGGCCAACGATTACGTGAACGCGCAGATCGTCACCGCGGCCGCACGGACCGCGGCGCGCGCGCGCATCCTGATCCGTCTCGAGGAGCCCGGGTTGCTGCGCTTCTTCGAGGAGCGGCTCGGAACGGCGACCCCGGAGGTCAGCCCGTTCAGCACGTATGCGGTGGCTGCTCGCGCGCTGCTGGTCGACGAGACGCCGATCGGCGACTGGCACGACGACGGCGAGCCGCTGCTGTCGCCGCGCGACGGGCGCCCGCCGCACCTCCTGCTCGCAGGCGACCATCCGCTGATCGATGCGCTGATCCTCGAGGGCCTGCGGCGCTGGCGCGCGCTCGCGCTCGAAGCCCCGAGTGATCGACTACCGCCGCTCCGCCTCAGCGTCTACGGCGCGGATGCCGTCTCGCGCGTTGAGCGGCTGCGAAACCGCTGGGCGCCCGATCCGGACCTGGTCGAGATCTACAGCCGCGACGCGCCGGCCGGGGGGGAGGGGGCCGTCGAGAGCGATGAGTGGCTGCGGCGCCTGCGCACAGGGAAGGGCAACCTCGTGTCGCATGCGCTCGTTGCTTGCGCCGATGAGCTCGCCGGCATCAGCGTTGCGCTTGCCGTGGGCCGCGCATTGGGTGAAAGCGTGCCCTTGCTGCGCGTCTCGATGAGCGCCGTGGGAAAGCTCGACGAGCGGATCCACGAGCAGACGAAGCACAGCCGCCATCGCGCGACGACGACCGGCGCCTCGCTCCCGGAGCTTGCCTGCCGCGCCGACTCGATCCGCCGCCACGCCGCCCCCTGGCAGCGCTTGCTCGATGAGCTCGTGCGCCGCGGAGCGGCGACGGACGTGGCGCGCACCGCTGTCGAGCGCGTCATCGCGATTCCCGAGCTCGATGTCCACAGCGAGCCGGCCTGGCGCTTCTCGGCGCGGGAGGTCCCGTTCCTGCGTGCGCTACTCGACGACGAGGGTGTCACGCTCGAGGCATTCGTTGCCGCGGGCCTCGCGCTCGACCTGAGCTCCGCAGACGTGCTGAAACGCTGTGTGCTGCGCCTCTACGAGACTCCGCGCGAAGGAGATCGCCTGCTCGCAAGCGCATGGCGCACGCGCATCGCGCCGGCCGAGCTGCATGCCGGCGCGTTCGCAGCCGCGTGCGAGTTCGCGCGCGCGACACGCGACCCGGCCGACCTGGTTGCGCTCCGCGACGATCTGCAGCGCCTCGCGGCCGACACGACGCCGGCCGAGCGCATGCTCGCGCTACGCGAATACGCACTGCGCCGGGGGGAGGGCGCTGATCCGCCGGCGGACCTTCTGGCGGGGGCGAAGCCCGAGCCGCTCGACGAATTCGACCGTGTCGCGATCTTCGCGGGTGCGGCGGCGGCGAGCCATGCGCTGACCGAGGAGGCGCTGCAAACGCTGAGCTGGCTTCTCGGACCGCCCGCAGCGCGCCGCCGTCGGCCCGCGCGCGCCGGCGGCCTCGAGTCCGAACCGAGCCGCGCGCGCTACAGCCCGCGCGGCGATCACGACAACCTGCTGCCCGACGAGGACCGTTTCCAGGCCCTGCGCGACTTCGACGGGGTCGTGCTCAGCGGCGGCACTGCAAGCGGCGTCGCCGGTATCACCGCCGCTGCGGCAAACGGCTATGGCATCCCATTAATCGGCTACGCCCCACAGGGCTCCGGGGACCGCGATCTCTACGCGAGCCTGCGGGAGACCGATGGTGCCGAGTTCAGCGAGCTCGAGCCGCTGATGATGTGGACGGACATCCTCGCGTGCGGGCTCACACCCGCACAGGTCAGCCTCGTTGCGACACCCGGCGGACCGATCACGCGCGCAGAGATCCTGATCGCGCGCGCGCTCGGCGCAACCGTGGCCTGGCTCGATCCTGAGGGCGAGGCGCCGCTCGCGCTTGATGATGACCTCCCGGGCGGCGCCGAGAACATCATCGAGCTGCCCTCCGACGCGATGTCGGTGCGCGCGGTCATCTCGCGCACACACCTCGAGGACAGCGAGCTGCGCGACCACCTCGCGAAGCTGGCGCATGCGCAGTACCGCAGCCAGCAGCCGCCGGAGCGCCTCGAGCGCGACCCCGCGTGCGCTCCGTGGGATCGTCTGCTTCCGGTCTTCCGCGCCTCGAACCGCGCGCAGGCCGACGACATCCCGAACAAGCTCGCGATGCTCGGCTTGCGCGTCGAGCGCCTCGACGCCGGTGGGCGTCCGCTGCGGCTCAACGAGCGCCAGATCCAGCAGCTCGCCGAGATGGAGCACGGGCGCTACGTTTTCGACCGCCTCGAGGCCGGCTGGCGCCATGGCGATCGCGACGCGAATCGCGGGCGCTCACCGTACTTTGTGCCCTGGAGCGAGCTGACCGAAGCCGAGCGCTACTGGGACGTCAGCGCCGTCGAGACGATCGCCGGCGCGCTCCAGTCCTTCGGCTACGGCGTGACCGAGCTCGAGCCCGAGCAGCCGCCCGCGCGCAGGCGGGGGAGCGGCTAGCCTCAGCGGATGCCAGACGAGCGCTCCGCGGCGCGGCTCTCGCCCGAGGCGACCTACCGGGCGACCGGGCGCTACGTCTACGAGTTCTCGCAGCTCGTCGCGCACATGCGCGACGCGATGACCCGCCATCTCGACCGCTCGAACGGCGGTGTCGCGGCGATCGCGTTCGCGGAAGCGCAGCCGCGCCAGATCGCGAACGCCTTCTTCACGATGTGCCGCACGGTCACGCACCTCGACCCGGCCGAGGAGAAGACCGGCGCGCGCATCGGCTCGCGCGTGGGGGAGGCGATCGAGATGCGCGAGAACGTCGCGGCCAGCGACTGGTGGGTGGGCGCAAGCAGCCTCGGCGCCGAAGCCGTTAAGCGCAGCGCCACGGACCTCGACCGCCGCTCCGAGTCGCTCGCCGAGCTGACGAACCTCGTCGCCGAATACGGCGCTCTGTGCCTGCACCTCCCTCCCTACGAGCGCGGCGAGCACCGCGTCGGCGACTACCTCGTGATGCGCGCCGGCGAAGCCGTGCGCGAGGGGCCTAACGCGCTCGCCGCGCCGCACGTCTTCTACACCCCGGCGCCGCAAGCCGAGGTGGGGGAGGCGCCAGCCGGCCGTCGAGGCGCAGGTCGAGGTCGAGGTCGAGGTGGCGCCGCCTGCACCCGAATTGCCAACGACCGTGACTTCTGCAGCGAGCGTCGTGCTCGTCGTGATCGGCCCGCAATGGGCGGATGCGCGCGACCGCAACGGCGCGCTGCGCCTGAACGATCCCGCGGATTGGGTGCGCCTCGAGGTCGAGGCAGCGCTTGCGAGCGCGGACGCGCAGGTCGTGCCGGTGCTGGTCGATGGTGCCGCGATGCCCGCCGCCGCGGCGCTCCCGCAGTCGCTTCGCGCCCTCAGCGAGCACCAGGCGTTCGCGCTCTCGGTGGAGCGCTGGAGCGTCGACCTCGAGGCCTTGATCGAGTCGATCCACAGCGGGCGCATCCGCGACTTCCTGCGCAAGCAGCGCGCGCTGGGCGCCAGCGTCGCCGCCGACGCCTAGTGCACGCGAGCTGTAGGGGCCGCGAGGGGGAGAAGCCGCCTAGCCGCCACTGCCCGAGAAGCGCAGCGCGGCGAGCGCGTCCGACAGCTCGTGAACCGCCTGCGCGAGCGTGAGTGCGGACTCCGCCGAGTCCGCGGTCGCGATGCGGTCGGTGCACTCCTTGATCGTCGCGAGGATCGCGTCCGCGACCTGGGTGCCGCTGATTGGTTTCGGTGCGGTGGGCATGGGTGGGGCTCCCTCGATCGAGCGCTTGACCGTCAGGCCGGCTGTGCCCGGAACACTTGCCGGCCCTCCGTCAGGCCTCGATCTCAACTGGCCCTTGAGCCAGCAGGATCGCCGACACGCTAACGACTGCGCGCCATCGGCGCTTGCCGCCGTGGCGTTTTGCGCAGGCTGAGCGGCATCTAGGGCGGCGGGCCTACTCGCGGTGGAGCGAGAGCGCGAGGCTGGGAACGACGAAGGACAGGAGGAAGACCGGCGAGATCATTTTGCCGCCGTCAATGCTCGATAACCTAGCTTATGTTGACCGGAGCTTTGAGCGGCCACTGAGTCCGTGTTGGCTGCCCGCTGGCGGCCTTGGGATATCTTGGATATACTGAGCGCGTCATGAGCAAGGTTCTGGTCTCCTTCAACGACGCACTGCTGCGACGCATCGACCGCGCCGCGAGCTCCCACGGGCTGACGCGCAGCGCCTACCTCGCGCAGCTCGCCGAACGTGACGCGGCGGGAGCGACGGGGCCCGGACGAACGCCTGCGGTGCAGGCCGCTTTGCGCGAGCTAGACCGATTGTTCGCTGACGCCCCACCGGGCGAGTCCACAGCCGCGATCCGCGCCGGACGCGACGCGCCGTGAACCAGGCGGTACTCGACGCCTCCGTCGTTCTAAAGTGGTTCCACTCAGAAGGCGAGGGGCACGTTGAAGCCGCCCGCCAACTTCGAGCGCAGTTCGAGGCCGGCGAGCTACGCGCGCTCGCGCCGGCGCTACTGTGGCTCGAGCTGCTGAACGTGGCTGCCAGGCGCTGGGGCTGGCCGCAATCCCAGCTCGAGCAGCTCGCCGTCACGCTCGAACAGCTCGGCTTTGAGGTGCTCGAGCCGGAGCTGGCCCGCGTGGCCAGGTGGGCTGCCAACGGGCTGACCGCCTACGACGCCGCGTACGTTGCCGTCGCCGAGCACGCCGGCGCACAGCTCATCACCGACGACGAGCAGATCGTCGCCATTGCCCCGGGAGTGGCAACCGCGCTCAGCGATTGATCGAGGCTCGTAACGGAGGCTGCTAGCGCTCCTGCTGCCAGCTCGCTGGGCCCGTGGCCAGCTTGAGTTTCTCGACTTGCACCGGTCCGTGCGCTGGTGTAAACGTGACGGTCATCCGCGTGAAGAGCCCTTTGCGCACGCGCGAGGCCGTGACCGTCATCGGAGTCTTGGTCGTCGTTCCCATGTTCGATACGACGGCCACGCCGGAGGCACTCGCGCTCGTCGCGTTCCACGACCGCCAGGAGAGCATCGTCAGGTTGCCGCCCTCGTAATCGCCGAGCACGACGAGGCTTGGGCGCAGCTTGTAGACGCCTGAACACGTATTCCCGGTGCAGCGGACGTTGGCGAGCAGTCGTGGCAGGCGGCCCGCCGATGACCCCACCGCAACGCCCGCGGCCAAGGCAAGCGCCATGCCGGCGACAGCCAGGCCGCGCGCAACGCTTCCCCATTTCCCCCACTGCTTCCGTCCGCTCGTTCTTATGTCAACCATCCCCGCCTCGCCGCTCTCAATACCGATGATTATCCGCGCTCATCCAAGCGATCTGACTGTTATGTCGGACAGTGGGTAATCCCTGCAGAAGCGGCTGCCAACCCCTGTGGGAGCACTTGGGCTCGACCAATTGCGGTAGCCTGCGCGCCCATGATCCTCAGACGTCGAAACCTGCTGGGGCTCTTGGTCGTTGAGGTGGTGCTCTTCGTGCTCGCGGGCGTTACGTCTAAGAACAGCAAGCATCCCGGCACATTGAGCAACGTCTTCTGGGACGTGTTCCTTGTCGGCGTTGTGCTTTTGATCGTGCTCGTTATCGGCACCGTCATTCAGTCGCGGCGGTCCCGCGCGCGCTGACCTCGGCGTCACGGCGCGACGACCGGCCCGAAGCCTCAACCGCCCTTTCGGGCCCTGACGAACACATACGCCCCGCCCCACGCGGTCTCGACGCGTAGATCGCTGAAGCCTGCCGTGCGCAGCCCGTGAGTGAACCAGGCGGGGCCGCGGAAGCCGACGTGGCTTTTCTGCACAACGCGGAGGATGAAGTCGAGGACGAAGACGGCGGGATGACGGCGATTGGCATCCGCGGTGACCACGCGGCCCCCCAGTGCGAGCACGCGGCCGAGCTCGCCAAGCACCGTCCGTTGCCGCGGGAAGTGATGGAAGGCCGTGGTGCAGAGCGCCGCCGTGAAGGCCCCGGCCACGAACGGCAGCGGCGCACTCGTGTCGCCCTCTACGAACTCGACGTTCGCGAGCCCCGCCGACCGGTCGCGGGCCTGGGCGATCATGCCGCTTGACAGGTCGAGCCCGACCGCCCGGCGGACGACCTTTGCTGCTTCACGCACGGCCACGCCCGTGCCGCAGCCGAGGTCGAGCAGCGTGTCCTCGGGACCCAGCTCGAGCATGCTGAGCGCGCGTCCCTGAATCTCCTGGAAGCGCGTTGCGTCCCTGCCCTGCTCGTAGCTCGACGAGCACCGGTCGAACTGGGTGCGTGCCGCCGATGTACGCCGGTCCTCGATCGTGGAATTACACCAGCAGACGGGGGCCGAAATGCGGCCGGGCGAGCCATTGGCTCGCCCGGTTCCGCCCGGTCATGGATCGCCGCTGTACTTCTACGTCCCAGGACTTCGTGTCGTTGCCTGGGCGGCGTGACACTCCCGACCACCGGGACGGGCCACCGAACAAGCCGGTGCGTTTCCCGGCTGAGCTTGCGCTCAGGCCGAGTGAGCGATCCGCCGGACCACCCAGGCTAGCGCGTCGAGACGGCCGAAAGCGCCACGTCAGCCGGTAGATTTAGACAGACACGACCACACCGGCACCGCCCAGGAGGAAACGAGCAGTGAGCTATTACGACGCGTCAACCGCTGTCGGGACCCAGGCCCAGGTCGAGCGCGACTTCCTGCGGCAGGTCTTCGCGTGGATGTTCCTAGCGCTTGCGCTTACGACCGGTGTCGCAATCCTCTTCCACAACGGCTCGACCGAAGCGTGGATCGCCAATCATCCGACCCTCTTCTACATCGCACTGTTCGGACAGCTCGGCTTCGTGTTCGGGCTGCGCTTCATGCTCGTCTCGCAGCGCGTGTCGACGCAGGTCGCCGCATTCACGTTTTTCCTCTACGCGGCGCTGACCGGCGTCGTCTTCTCGGTCTTGCTCGACGTCTACAAGACGGCCTCGGTGGTTGGCGCGTTCGGCGGCGCGTGCGGCGTCTTCGCGGGAATGGCGCTGCTCGGTTACACCACCAAGACAGACCTCACGCGCTTCGGCCCGATCCTGTTCGGCGCGCTGATCGGCGTCATCGCCGCGTCATTTGTCTACATCTTCGTCGGCGGTCAGACGCTGAACCTGATCATCGGCTACCTCGGCGTGATCATCTTCTCCGGCCTCACCGCTTACGACATGCAGATGCTCAAGCGCCTGCGCTCGGGTGGTTCGATCGGCACGCGCTTCGGCGGCTTCGGACGCGGCGGGGCGAGCGTTGCGATTGGCGATGGCAGCGCCAGCGCCGAGAAGCTCGCGATCTTCGGTGCCCTCTGGCTCTACCTGGACTTCATCAACCTGTTCATCTCGCTGCTGCGGATCTTCGGCAACCAGCGCTGAGCGCGCACTGCGCGGTGCTCAGCTTGTGCTGATGCCGCAGGCGGCGAGGTAGCGCTCGCCCGGGGCCAGGCGGATCAGTCCCTCGCCGCTGACGAAGGCGTTGGGTGCGCAGCTCATCGGCTCGACCGCCAGTCCGTGGCGGCGCTGCGCCAGTTCGAGCGTATCGCCGGTATAGACCTGGAGGAAGGGGCAGGCCGCGTCGCTCCAGAGCGTGGTCGTCCCGGCCGGGCCGGCGATCGTGGCTCGCGCGAGGCGATCGCTGTCGCGCAGTAAGTCGAGGAAGCAGTGGTCGAGCATCCTCGGGCCTAAGACGCGCGGCTCGCGGAAGTCATGCTCGCCGCCCGCAACCGGCTCGTGCGCATAAGGGATCAGCTGCTCGTCAACCAACTGCACCGAGGCGCCCGGCAGTCTTATCTCGCAGTCGTCGATCAGCTCCGGCCCCGGCGGTGCCAGATACGGGTGAAAGCCGTAGCCAAAGGGACAGGCGGTCTCCCCCTCGTTGATCGCCGACGCCGTGACCGTCAGCCCCCCATCCCCCAGTTCGTATGTCATCTCGACTGCCAGCTCGAACGGGTAGCCGGGCGTCGGATGCAGGACATGGCTCATCACGACGCGCGCGCTGTCGCGCTCGGCGACCGTCCAGTTGCGCCAGGCGAGGAGGCCGTGCATCGCGTTGTGGTGCGGGACCTCGGTGATGTCGAGCTGCAGTGCATTCCCCTCCCACTCGTAGCGTCCGTCGCGCACGCGGTTCGGCCACGGCACGAGGATCTGGCCGCGGCTCCCGCTGGGGAGCCGATCGGTTCCATAGCCGTCGATGATCCTGCGCTCGCCGAGGTCGTAGGTGCGCAGGCCGGCGCCAACCTCGACGACGACGGCGCGGTGGTCGCCGTGGCGCAGCTCGATCTGCTCGCCCGAGAACGCTCGGGTCGTCATCCGTCAAGCCACGGTTCGTGCCAGCGGCCGATGCCGCGCAGCAGCTTGGTAGCGGCCTCGGGTCCCCAGCTTCCAGGCGCGTAGGGCTCCGGTTTGCCGGGCACGTCAAGTAGCGGAGCGCAGATCCGCCAGCTCTCCTCGATCGAGTCCTGACGCGCGAAGCGCGTCGCGTCGCCGAGCAACGCGCAGTGCAAGAGCACCTCGTAGGGTGTCGGCCCCTCGCCGCCCTCGTCGGCGAAGCGCATCGGCAGCTCGATCTCGGCCGGGCCGGGCTGGTCTGCGCGCCGCGCATCGATCGTGACGCGGATGCCGATCTCAGGATCGATGCGCACCACCAGCTGGTTTGGCGCCGGTCGGCGCTCGCCCTGTCGCGTGAACGGCAGTCGCGGGGCGCTGCGGAAGACCAGGCGCACCTCGGTTTGCGTCACCGCGAGCATCTTTCCCGTGCGGATGAAGAACGGCACGCCGCTCCAGCGCCAGTTGTCGATCTCGAGACGCAGCGCCGCGTAGGTCTCGGTGGTCGAATCCGCCGCCACGCCCTCGACCTTGCGGTAGCCGTCGTACTGTCCGCGCACGTAATGCGCCGGCTCGGCGTCACTGACGCTCCGCAGCACCGCGTACTTCGCGTCGGCGAGCGCTGGCGGATCGCCCGCCGCCGGCGGGTCCTGCGCAACCGCGGCGAGCGTCTGCATGAGATGGTTGACGACGACGTCGCGCAGGGCGCCGACGGGATCGTAGAAGTGGCCGCGGTCCTCGACCCCGAACTGCTCGGCCATCGTGATCTGCACGTTCGCGACGTAGTGGCGATTCCACAGCGGCTCGAGCAGGGTGTTGGCGAAGCGCAGATAGAGGAACTCCTCGAGGCCCATTTTGCCGAGAAAGTGATCGATCCTGTAGATCTGACTCTCGTCGAGGTTGGCGTGTAGCTGGGCCGCGAGCAGCCGCGCCGAGACGAGATCGTGACCGAACGGCTTCTCGACGACGACGCGCGCACTGCGCGGCAGGATGTCCGCGGCCGCGAGGCCATCGACGACAACCGCGAACAACGAGGGCGGGACCTCGAGGTAGTAGACGGGGGTGTGCACCAGCGCGATCGCTTTCGCGATCGCCGCGTACGTCTCGCCGTCGGTGAAGTCGCCGGCGACGTAGCGCAACCGTCGCGCGAAGCGCTTGAACACGGCCTCGTCGATCTTCTCGCCGCTCTCGGCGATCGCCCGCCGCGCGTGATCACGTAGCTCGTCGACTGTCCAGTGGTCGGCCGCCACACCGACGATCGGGCAGTCGAGGAGCTTGCGCCGCTCGAGCCGGTAGAGGGAGCGCAGCGTCATCTTGCGCGCGAGATCGCCCGTGATGCCGAAGACGACGAAGACGTCGGCGGGCTCGCTCACTGCGCCAGCGCCCTCCCCCCCGCGGCTGCGCGGCGCAGCGCGATCCCGGTCAACGCCTCGCGGACAACGCGTTCGGCGACGAGCGCGGTGAGATCCGCGGAGCCGACGGCTGTCGGGATCACCTCGACGATCTCCATCCCGACGAGCTCGAGCTCGCTCGCGAGCTGGCGGACCGCCCAGAGCAGCTCGCCGGAGCTCATCCCGCCGGGCTCCGGCGTTCCGGTACCTGGCGCGAACGCCGGATCGAGGACGTCGACGTCGACCGAGAGGAACGTCGGGCCTGGACCGACGCGGCCGATCGTCCGGCCGACCACCTCCTCGATGCCCAGCTTGCGGATGTCGCGCATGTAGAGCGAGGTGATCTCATGCTCCTCCTGCCAGGCGAACTCGCGCTCACCGGGCCAGTATCCGCGCAGCCCGATCTGTACGTAGCGCGCGCCCTCCACGACCCCGTCGCTGACTAGCCGGTACATCGGCGTGCCATGCGAATGGCGCGAGCCGAAGACGCTCTCTCCCGTGTCCGTGTGGGTATCGAAGTGGACGAGCCCGAGCGCGCCGTGCGCAGCCGCGCAGGCGCGCATGTCGGGCTCCGCAATCGAGTGATCGCCGCCGAGCACGATCGGGATCGCCCCCGCGGCGAGCACCTCGGCGACCGTCCGCTGGATCGCCTCGTGCGAGCGCAGTGGATCGGCCGGGACAACGGGCGCGTCGCCGTAGTCGACGACGCGCAGCGCGTCGAAGGCGTCGATCTGCGCGTCGAGGTGCGGTCCTGGCGGGGCGCTGGCCGCGCGGATGCCGCGCGGACCGAAGCGCGCGCCGGGGCGGTCCGACACGAGCTCGTCGATCGGCGCGCCGAGGATCGCGACATCGACGCCCTCGAGCTCGCTCGCGTCCTCCGTGTATGGCTGCCCGGCGAAGGTGAGCAGCCCCGCGAAATCGGGCTTCTCCCCGTATTGCGCCCAGCGCGCGAGGGGGTCGAGCATAGCTCCGCACGCTAGCGGTTTGCGCGGCGAGTTTGCGCGCGCAGTGCGTTCCTCCCTACCCTTCCGGCATGCGACAGCAATTGCGCCCGCTGTTTGACCGCGTCGTGATCAAGGAGCTCGAGCCCGATCGCGTGCGCCAATCCGGCCTCGTCGTGCCGCCCGGCACGCATGAGCCGCCGCCCCAGCACGGCATCGTCCTCGCCGTCGGCGCCGGACGCGACTGGTGGAGCCAGGCAGGTGTCGAGATGCCAGTCAAGGCAGGCGACCACGTCGTCTTTCCGTTCTCGGCCGGCGTCTGGGTCGATGTCGACGAGGAGCGCTTGCTCGTCTGCCGGGTCGGCGAGCTGCTCGGCGTGCTCGAGATAGTCGAGGAGCCGGCGGCTTTACACGAGAGCGACTGAGTCAGCCGTCTCAGAGGCCGCGTAGCGCGCGAGCGCCTGGATCAGCGGCGCGAGCTCGCGGCCACGCGCGGTCAGGCGATACTCCACCGCCGGCGGGCTGGCCGGCAACACACGTCGTTCGATCAAGCCGGCGTGCTCGAGGTCGCGCAGGCGCTCGGAGAGCATGCGCGGCGAGATCCCGGGGACCGACTCGAGCAGCGCGTTGAAGCGCTGCTCGCCGTGCAGGGTGACGAAGATGATCGACAGCGTCCAGCGCCGTTCGAGGAGGTTCGCCGCGCGGCGAACCTCCTCGGGGACCGGCTCACATCTAGGACAGCGCGACATTGCGGGCGGGCTCGAGCGCCAGCTCCAGGACCTCGGAGATCGTCATCACCGGGTGGAAGCGCATCTGCTCGCGGATCTCCTCGGGGATCTTGTCGAGATCCCCCCTGTTGCGCTCGGGCATGATCACGTCGGTCAGCCCTGCTGCGTGCGCCGCGAGCGCCTTCTGCTTGAGGCCGCCGATCGGCAGCACCCTGCCCTGGAGTGTGATCTCGCCGGTCATCCCGACGGTGTGCTTGACCGCACGGCCGGTGAGCAGCGACACGAGCGCCGTCGTCATCGTCACACCGGCGCTCGGGCCATCCTTGGGTAGCGCGCCCGCCGGCACGTGAATGTGCACGAGCCGGCTCTCGAACGCCTCCTCCGGGATGCCGAAGTCCGTCGCGTGGGCGTGAACGTAGGAGAGCGCGATCTTCGCGGACTCCTTCATCACATCGCCGAGCTGCCCGGTCAGCTCGAGGCCGCCACTCGCTGTCTGCGACTTCATCGTCGTGGCCTCGACGAACAGCACGTCGCCCCCGACACCCGACACCGCTAGACCCGTTGCGACGCCCGGCACGGCAGTGCGCGCCGCCGACTCCTGGAAGAACTTCTGGCGTCCGAGCGCGTCGCGCACGACGTCCATGTCGATCGTCACCGGCGCCTTCTGCTTGCCGGAGGCGATCGCTGTCGCCGTCTTGCGCAGCACCTTGCCGAGCTCGCGCTCGAGGTTGCGCACGCCCGCTTCGCGCGTGTAGTCGGTGAGAAGGCCGCTCACGACCTCATCGCCGATCGTGACTTCGTCCTCGCGCAGGCCGTTGCGCTCGCGCTGGCGCGGCCAGAGGTAGCCCCTCGCGATCGCGAGCTTCTCCTCGCTCGTGTAGCCGTCGAAGTTGATGACCTCCATGCGGTCGAGCAGCGGTCCGGGGATCGTGTCCGCCTGGTTGGCGGTCGCGATGAACAGGACCTGGCTGAGATCGAGCTCCACGTCCAGATAGTGGTCGCGGAAGCTGTGATTCTGTGCCGGGTCGAGCACCTCCAGTAGGGCTGAGCTCGGGTCGCCGCGCCAGTCGGCGCCGACCTTGTCGACCTCGTCGAGCAGGATCACGGGGTTCATCGTCCCGGCATCGCGCAGCGCGCGTACGAGCCGGCCGGGCAGGGCGCCGATGTAGGTGCGCCGGTGGCCGCGGATCTCCGCCTCGTCGCGGACGCCGCCGAGCGACATGCGCACGAATTCGCGCCCCGTCGCGCGGGCGATCGACTCGCCGATCGACGTCTTGCCGGTGCCCGGAGGACCGATCAGCGTCAGGATCGCGCCCGACTTCGGGTCGGCCTTGATGCCGCGGTCCTGGCGCAGCTTGCGGACGGCCAGGTACTCGGTGATCCGGTCCTTAACGTCCGCCAGGCCGAAGTGGTCGTGGTCGAGGACCTCGCGCGCGCCGACGGGGTCGAGTCGCTCGTCCGAGCGCTTGCTCCACGGAACGGCTATCAGCCAGTCGAGGTAGCTGCGGATCATGCTCGATTCGCCCGTCGACTCGCCCATGCGCTCGAGTCGCCCGAGCTCCTTCAGCGCCTGTGTCTGGACTTCCTCTGGCATCTGCGCTTCCTCGATCTTCTTGCGGTACTCATCGACGACCGAGGCGTCGTCCTCGCCAAGCTCCTTGCGGATCGATTCCATCTGCTTGCGCAGGAAGTACTCGCGCTGCTGCTTGTCGGCGCCTTCCTGGACGTCGTCGCGGATCCGCTTGCGGATCTGCAGCTCGGCCAGGCGCTCGCGTTGCAGGTTCACGGCGAGTTGCAGGCGCTCGGTCACCTCCAGCTCGCGCAGCAAAGCCAGGCGGCTCACGTAGTCGAGGTCAGGGCTGTAGCCGGCCGAATCGGCGAGCGCCCCCGGCTCCGAGATCGCGCGCAGCCACTCGGCGATCCGCTGATCCGCCCCACGCAGCTCGAGGATCTCCTGGACGACGGCACGGTATTCGCGCACCAGCTCGCGCGTGCGCTTGTCGTTTGGCTCCGCGTCGGGACGCTCCTCGACCTCGACGAAGAGGTCGCCGTCGGCGCCCGTCTGGGCAGCCCCGATCAGCGCGCGGTGCTGGGCATCGACCGAGATCGCGCGGGCTCCGCCTGGCAGCTTGATCCGGTCGGTCACGTCGGCGACGACACCGATCTCCGCAAAGTCCTGGTCGTGGCGGGGAACGAGCACGACTCGCTCGTCGTCGCCGACCGAGGCCGCGAGCGTGACGCTCATGCCCGGGAAGAGGACGGTGTCATCAAGCGGAACCAGGCGTAGCGATGTCATGTTTCCTATCGACTCCATACTTGCTTACTAAACGGAAGTAAGTCTAGCACCACTACTGCGGCTGGTCCAGGCGCACCGCTTCGGGCGCAGGACGCGGCGTAGGCTTCAGCCCGCGATGTCCGCACCGCCGCCGAGCGTCCAGCAGGTCCTCCAAATGCGCTCGGGCGAGGCGCTCGAGCTGGGCGACCGCTACATGAACCGCCAGCTCGGGCGGATCGTGCGCACGCTGGGCTTCGACCGCGACTGGCGCCACGGCGAGGGCGCTCACCTGATCGACGCCGCGGGCGAGCGTTACCTCGACCTCCTCTGCGGCTACGGCGTGTTTGCGGTCGGACGCAACCACCCGGCGGTGATCGAGGCGCTCGAGCTGACGCTGCGCGAGCACACGCCGAGCCTGCCCCAGCTCGGTGTGACGGCGCTTCCGGGCGTCCTTGCCGAGCAGCTCGTGGCACGCGCGCCGGCGCGGATCGAGGCGATGATCGCCGCCAACAGCGGCACCGAATCGGTCGAGGCAGCGATCAAGCTCGCGCGCGCGACCACCGGCCGGCCGCGGATCGCCCACGCCGAGCACGCGTTCCACGGTCTGACGCTGGGCTCGCTCTCGCTCAACGGCAATGCCGAGTTTCGCGACGGCTTCGGGCCGCTGCTGAGCGACTGCACGCCGGTGCCGTTCGGTGATCTCGAAGCGCTGCGCAGCGAGCTCGAGCGCGGCGACGTCGCAGCCTTCGTCGTCGAGCCCGTGCAGGGCAAGGGCGTGAACCTCCCGCCCGACGGCTTCCTCGAAGGCGCTCAGGCGGCTTGCCGAGCGACCGACACGCTGTTCGTCTGCGACGAAGTCCAGACGGGCATCGGCCGCACCGGGCGCTTCTTCGCGCTCGAGCATTGGGGCCTCGATCCCGACATGATCTGCGTCGCGAAAGCGCTGTCGGGCGGCTTCGTGCCGATCGGTGGCGTACTCATCTCGCGCCAGGTCCGCGACAGCGTGTTCGACGCGATGGAGCGCGGCGTGCGCCACGGGTCAACGTTCGGCGGCGGCGATCTCGCAGCGGCGGCGGCGCTCGCGACGCTGCAGGTGATGGACGACGAGGGCCTCGTCGAGCGCTCCGCCCGCTTGGGCGAACGGCTGCTCGAGCTCACGCGCCCGCTCGTCGAGCGCTACGACATCGTCGCCGAGGTGCGCGGGCTCGGGCTGATGTGGGCGATCGAGCTGGGCGCGCCGTCCCGTGGTTCGCGCCGCGTCGTATGGAACGTGGTGGAGCGAAGCCAGCCCGGGCTTGCGGCTCAGCTGATCACGGTGCCGCTGTTCAAGCGCCACCGGATCTTCTGCCAGGTTGCCGGACACGGTATGAACGTCGTCAAGGCGCTGCCGGCGCTCGTGATCGAGGAGGCGGAGATCGAGCGCTTCGCGGCAGCCCTCGACGACGTGCTCGCCCGCGCCGCGCGCGTTCCGCGAGCCCTCGCCGGGCTGACCGCCGAGCTCGCGCTCGGCAGCGTCCGCGCCCGCATGAGATGAGCCGCCCGCCCCGGGGCGTTCAGTCGGTCGGCCAGCGGCCGGTGCGCTCGAAGGCCTCGCGCGCGCGCTCCTCGCGGTCCCGATCTGGGCCGCTCGTCAGCGTCAGCGCGAACAGCGCGATCACCACGCCGAACAGGCCGAGCCCCATCAGGATAACCCCGGCGATCGCCACCACCCCATGCGCGCGTGCCTCCAGCACGACGAAGCCCGCGACCACGAGCACGATCGAGGCGAGGATGGGAGCCCAGCGGCGCATCGACACCACCTTATCCCCGCCCGCCCGCGGCAGAGTCGCGCCCTTTATGGAATCTTGACGCACACGGCCCCAATCTTGACGCGGGCTTGATGCGAGCGCGCCTACGCTCTCGGGCGTGGGCGACCTGCTTGCAGTGGTACTCGGGATCGTGGCCTTTGCGGTCCTCTATCTGTTGATCGAAGGCATCGACCGCATATGACGCCGCTCGGTGCGTTCATCGCGCACATGGGGGCCGCGGACTTCTTTGGGCTTATCATCGCCGTGCTGGTTTGCGCCTACCTGCTCTACGCACTAATGCGTGGGGAGCGGCTCTAAGCCGTGACTTTCACCGGCTGGCTGCAGATCGTCGTCTTCTGCGTGCTCCTGATCGGGCTCTCGATCCCGCTCGGGAGCTACCTGGCGAAGGTCTACAGCGATCAGCGCGTCTTCCTGACGCCGCTGCTGGGTGCGCCCGAGCGCTTCCTTTACCGCTTGATGGGCGTCGACAGCCGGCGCGAACAGGACTGGAAGCAGTACGCGAAGAGCGTCATCTTCTTCTCGCTCGCCGGCTGGCTGCTGCTCTACCTGATCCTGCGTACGCAGACGATCCAGCCGTGGAACAACTACGGCGGCGTCAGCTTCCACTCGGCGCCGTGGAACGTCACCTTCAACACGGTCTCGTCGTTCATGACGAACACGAACTGGCAGTACTACGGCGGCGAGACGACGATGACCTACTTCAGCCAGATGGTCGGGCTGACGGTCCAGAACTTCGCCTCCGCCGCCGTCGGCATCGTCGTAGCGATCGCGCTGATCCGCGGCATCGCCAACCGCACGAACAAGAGCCTCGGCAACTTCTATGTCGACTTCGTGCGCACCGTGCTCTACGTGCTGCTGCCGATCTCGATCGTCAGCGCGCTCGTGCTCGTCTCCCAGGGCTCGATCCAGAACATCGCCCACTACGTGAACGTGCACGGCATCTCCGGGCTCGCGCAGACGATCGCGATGGGCCCGGTCGCCTCGCAAGAGGTGATCAAGGAGCTCGGGACCAACGGCGGCGGCTTCTTCAACGTCAACTCGTCCCACCCGTTCGAGAACCCCAACGGGTTCACGAACTTCTACGAGATGTTCCTCGTGTTGATCATCCCGGCGTCGCTCGTTTGGACGTACGGCAAGATGGCCGGATCGCGTCGCCAGGCGCTCGCGATCTTCGCGACGATGTTCGTGATGTTCATCGGCGGCGTGACCGTCGCCTATGCCGCCGAGGCGCACGGATCGCCCGCGCAGCACGCAGCGGGGTTGCACACGGCGGTCGTGGCCAACTCAACCGGCGGCAACATGGAAGGCAAGGAGCAGCGCCTCGGGATCGCCGGCTCGGCGCTGTTCGACGTGGTGACCACGGTTACCTCGTGCGGCGCTGTGAACAGCTCGATCGAGTCCTACACGGGCCTGGGTGGCGCGATCCCGTTCGCGAACCTGTCGGCGAGTGAGGTGATCTTTGGCGGTGTCGGCACGGGGCTCTACTCGATGTTGGAGTACGTCATCCTCGCCGTCTTCATCGGCGGCTTGATGGTCGGGCGAACGCCTGAGTGGTTGGGCAAGAAGATCGAGGCAAGAGAGGTGAAGCTCGTTGCGCTCGGGATCCTCATCACGCCGCTTACTGCGCTGTTTGCGACTGCTCTCGCGACCGCGAGCGCAGCGGGACGGGCGTCGATCGCATCCGTCGCAGGAGCTGGGCCTCAGGGCTTTTCGGAGACGTTCTACGCCTACCTGTCGCAGGCCAACAACAACGGCTCAGCGTTCGCCGGCTACACCGGCTATGACGGCACGTTCGGCAACCTCGCCGGTGCGCACGGCATCACGTTCGCCGACCTCCTCGGGGCCTTCGACATGCTCTTCGCGCGCTACGCGCCGATTCTCTTCGCCCTCGCCGTCGGCGGGGCACTGGCCGGCAAGCGCGTCAGCCCGGCCGGCCTCGGCACGATGCGCACCGACAACACGACGTTCGTCGTGCTGCTGATCGGCGTAATCGTGCTCGTCGGCGCGCTGACCTTCTTCCCCGCCCTCCTGCTCGGCCCGATCGTGCAGGCCCTCACCGGACACCTCTACCACTGATGCGCCGAGATCTCCTCACCGCAGCGCGAGCGATCATCGTCACGACGATCGTGTGCGGTCTCATCTACCCGCTCGTCATGACTGGCATCGCGCAGGGCATCTTCCCGGGCAAGGCAAACGGCTCGCTGATCAAGCGCAACGGGGTCGTCGTCGGCTCGGCGCTGATCGGCCAAGCGTTCGAGGCGCCGGTGATGAAGAAGGGCACGGCGGTTCTCGACAAGGCCGGCTGCTCGGAGTGGATCGTCGCGAAGCGCTACTTCCAGACGCGACCGTCTGGCACCGGCGCGCCCTACAACGACACGGGCACTCTGGACAACGCAGAGTCGTCCACGTTCTCGAACCTTGGACCGAACAGCGTGCTGACGGTCGCGATCTACAAGTGCAACATCAGCGCGTATCTCGCGCTCGAGAAGCCGTATGACCCGGGGTTGACTGTCGCAAAGATCCCGGTCGATGCGATCAACAGCTCCGCCTCTGGCATCGATCCGCAGATCTCTGTCGCTAACGCGCTGATTCAGGCTCACCGTGTCGCGAGCGTCCGCCAACTCTCGCTCGGGACTGTCGACGCGCTCGTGCACAAGTACACGACCGGTCGCAGCCTCGGCTTCCTCGGCGAGCCCGGAGTCGACGTGCTCGAGCTCAACCTCGCCCTCGATCGAACCACCAGCAGGAGCTAGTCGATGTCAACGCCCCACGCCACCTCCGAGCGCCGCGCAATCTCACTCTTCCGCCGCGACATCGTCGTGCGTGCGCTGTTCGACAGCGTGCGGAAGCTCGACCCGCGCGTTCAGATCCGCAACCCGGTGATGTTCGTCGTCGAGATCGGCGCCGTGATCACGACGGTCACGTCGTGCATCCAGCTGTGCGGCGGCAAGTCGCTCGGCGGTTACGAGCCTTTGTGGTTCACGTTCTCGATCTCGGTCTGGCTCTGGCTGACCGTGATCTTCGCGAACATGGCCGAGGCGTTCGCCGAAGGACGTGGACGCGCCCAGGCCGACACGCTGCGCTCGATGCGCAAGGAGACGATGGCGACGATGCAGGACGGCTCGACCCGGCCCGCCGCCGAGCTCCTGCGCGGCGACATCGTCGTCGTGGTCGCGGGCGAGCTGATCCCGGGCGATGGCACGGTGATCGAAGGCATCGCGACCGTCGACGAGTCGGCGATCACGGGCGAGTCGGCACCGGTGATCCGCGAATCGGGGGGCGATCGCAGCGCCGTCACGGGCGGCACGCGCGTGACCTCCGATCGCATCGTCGTCGAGATCACGCAGGAGCCCGGAAAGTCATTCCTCGACCGGATGATTGCCCTCGTCGAGGGAGCGGAGCGGCGCAAGACGCCGAACGAGATCGCGCTCAACATCCTGCTGGCCGGCCTCACGCTGATCTTCATGATCGTCGTCGCGACGCTGCGTCCGTTCGGCCTGTTCGCTCACACGGCGATCTCCGAGACCGCTCTGATCGCGCTGCTCGTAGCGCTGATCCCAACGACGATCGGGGCGCTGCTCTCGGCGATCGGCATCGCCGGCATGGACCGCCTAGTGCGCCGCAACGTGCTCGCCCTATCGGGCCGTGCGGTCGAGGCCTCGGGCGACGTGGACGTGCTGCTGCTCGACAAGACCGGGACGATCACGCTCGGCAACCGGCAGGCCTCCGAGTTCATACCGATGCCCGGCGTCGAGGAGGCGGAGCTCGCCGAGGCCGCGCAGCTCGCCTCGCTGGCCGACGAGACCCCGGAGGGCCGCTCGATCGTCGTTCTGGCCAAGCAGTACGGGATCCGCGAGCACGACATGACCAAGATGAACGCCAGCTTCGTGCCTTTCACTGCGCAGACGCGAATGAGCGGCGTCGACTATGAGGGCAAGCAGCTGCGCAAGGGCGCCGGCGACTCGATCATCGACTTCGTGCGCTCCGAGGGCGGCGAAGCGCCGGCCGAGCTGCAGGGACAGCTCGACAGGATCGGTCGCGAGGGCGGTACCCCGCTCGCGGTCGCGCGCGACAGCCAGGTGCTTGGCGTCGTCTACCTCAAGGACACGATCAAGGAGGGCATGCGCGAGCGCTTCGACCAGCTGCGCGCGATGGGCATCCGAACGATCATGGTGACCGGCGACAACCGCCTGACCGCGGCGAAGATCGCCGAAGAGTCGGGCGTCGACGACTTCCTTGCCGAGGCGACGCCGGAAGCGAAGCTCGAGCTGATCCGCGAACAGCAGGCGTCGGGGCGGCTCGTGGCGATGACCGGGGACGGCACGAACGATGCGCCGGCGCTGGCCCAGGCCGACGTTGGCGTCGCGATGAACACGGGCACGCAGGCAGCGCGGGAGGCCGGCAACATGGTCGACCTCGACTCGAACCCGACGAAGCTGATCGAAATCGTCGAGGTCGGCAAGCAGCTGCTGATCACGCGCGGCGCGCTGACGACGTTCTCGATTGCCAACGACGTCGCCAAGTACTTCGCGATTTTGCCCGCGATCTTCGTCACCACGTGGGCTGCATCGGCGCACGTCAAGAGTCCACTCTGGGTGCTGAACCTGATGTCGCTTGGCACGCCCAATTCGGCGATTCTCTCCGCGATTATCTTCAACGCGATCGTGATCCCGCTGCTGATCCCGCTGTCGCTCAAGGGCGTCGCCTACCGGCCGATCGGCGCCAGCGCGCTGCTGAGGCGTAATCTGCTGATCTATGGGCTCGGCGGCATCATCGCCCCGTTCGTCGGAATCAAGGCGATCGACCTCATCGTGCACAACCTGCTCGGCGCGTAGCGAGCACGCGCGGGGCGGCTCTGCGCGAGCTGACCGGCACCATCACTCCCGGCCCGTGCAGTCGAGCATCTAGCAGCGGAGCACGTGTCCGAGTCACTGCGCCGCGGCTCACACCGCGTGTTCCTCGGTATGGCGGCGGGCGTCGGCAAGACCTACCGCATGCTCCAGGATGGCCACGCAGAGGCCGAGAGCGGCCGTGACGTCGCGATCGGCTTTCTGGAGACGCACGGCCGCGCCGAGACCGACGTGCAGGCGCGCGGTCTCGAGCTCGTGCCGCGACGGCGCGTCAGCTACCGCGACACGGTGCTCGAGGAGATGGACCTCCCGGGGATCCTCGAGCGCGCCCCCGAGCTCTGCCTGATCGACGAGCTGGCGCACACGAACGCTGCCGGCGTCGAGCACGCGAAGCGCTGGGAGGACGTGGAGGACATTCTGAGCGCCGGCATCAACGTCTTCTCGACGGTCAACGTCCAGCACCTCGAGAGCCTCAACGATCAGGTCGCCGACCTCACGGGTATGCGCGTGCGCGAGACGATCCCCGACTCGGTCCTCAACGCCGCGGACGAGGTGGTGCTGATCGACCTGACCCCGCGCGAGCTGATCGACCGGCTCAAGGCGGGCAAGATCTACAAGCCCGACCGCGTCGAGGCGGCGCTCAACAATTTCTTCAAGATCGAGAACCTCGCTGCGTTGCGCGAGGTCTCGCTGCGCCAGGTCGCCGAGGAGGTGGAGTCGAAGCGGCTCACCCCGGTCGCACCGGTTCGCGAAGAGCGCCTGACACAGACCGCGGCCCCCCAAGCGGTCGGCGAGCGCCTGCTCGCGCTCGTCAAGTTGAGCGCTAATTCGCAGCGCGTCGTACGACGCGCCTTCCGCTCCTCGCAGCGCCTCGGCGCAGAGCTCGACCTGCTCCACGTGGGCAAGCCCGGGAGCCTGCGCAGCCTCGAGAGGGACCCGGCGCTCGGCGCGCTGCGCCGGCTCGCGTCCGTGCTCGGGGCTCACCTGATCGTCGAGGAGGGCGACAGCATCGCGCAGGTCGCTGCGCGCGTCGCCCATGATCGCGGGACGACATACGTCCTGATGGGCAGGCCCAACCCGAGGGGAGCCCTCGCTCGGCTGTCGAAGCCGGCGCTACCCTATGAGTTGATGCGTGAGCTTCCGGGCGTCGACCTGCGGATCGTGGCCGACCGAACTCAACTGGGCGCGGGGCCGCGGCGATGAGCGCCGCCACGCTCGTCCTCGCGATCACTCTCGCGGTCGTCCTGCTGGCGATCGCGGTGCGCGAGCTGCTCGCGCATCGTCCACGCCATGTGACCGCCGCCTCCTCGCGGATCTTGTTCCCGTTCATCGCCCAGGGCCTGTCCGAGCGCGGCCTCGACGCGGCGCTGCGAATCGCACGCACCGAGGAGGCAACGCTCGTCCCCGTGTTCCTCGCGCGCGTGCCGATGCACCTGCCGCTCGATTCGCCGCTGCCGCGCGAGTGCGAGTCCGGCCTTCCGCTGCTCGACGTCGTCGAGCAGCGCGCAGTGAATGCCGGCGTGCCGGTCGAGTCACGCATCGAGCGCGGTCGCAGCCTGCGCCACGCGCTGCAGGAGCTGGCGCGCCACGAGACGTTCGACACGATGGTCGTCGCCGCCGTCGACGCCACCGAAGCCGGGTTTCATCCCGACGACATCGGCTGGCTGCTCGGACACATCGACGGCGAGATCATCGTGATCCGCGCCGGGGGGCGGATCAGGTTGCGCCCCCGCGGCACTCGCGCGAGGCGGATGCGCCGCCGCCACCTCGCTCCCGCGGGTTCCTAACCCGCGAAGCGATAGCCGATCCCCGAGTCGGTGCGGATGAAGTTGCGTTCTCCATCCGCGCGCGCGAGCTTGCGTCGGAGGTTCGCGATGTGAGTGCGCAGCAACGGCGTCGCGTCGGCATATTCCGCGCCCCAGACCTCCGCGAGCAGCCGGCTGTGGGTCATCAGCAGGCCCCGGTTGACCGCGAGCACGCGAAGTAGCGCGAACTCGAGCGGCGTGAGGCGCACCTCCTCGCCGTCGAGCATCACGCTATGGGCCGCGAGGTCGATCACGAGGCCGTCGAGCTCGATCCGCGGCTCGGTCTCGGCCCTCCCCGCACGGCGCAAGATCGCTTGCAGGCGTGCGACGAGCTCGCCGGGTCCGAACGGCTTTGTCACGTAGTCGTCGGCGCCGCTCTGGAGCGCCGCGACCTTCGTCTCCTCCTCGTTGACGGCCGAGAGAATGATGATCGGCATCTCACTCCAGCTGCGCAGCTCGCGGCACACTTCGATGCCCGGCCGGTCGGGCAACATCAGGTCGATGATCGCCGCATGCGGCCCGGCGAGCGCGGCGCGGTCGAGTGCATCCTCGCCCGTTGCGCTCGTGAGCACCTCGTAGCCCGCGCTGCGCAACACCAGCCGCAGCGCGCGCAGGATCTGCGGGTCGTCGTCGCAGACGAGGATTCGCTCGCCGGCCATCAGCCGCGTGGCAGAGCGAGCTCGAGCTGGGCGGGCTCGACCGACCGCTCGGTCGGCACTGCGAGCGGCAGATCGACAACGAAGCTCGTCCCCTGCCCCGGCAGCGACTCAACGCTGATCCGGCCGCCGCCGAGCTCGACGAACCCGCGCGCGATCGCCAGCCCGAGCCCCGAGCCGTGGTGCCCTGGAGCGTCGTTCGCCGAGCGATAGAACGGAAGGAAGATGCGGTCGATCTCGCCGGCACGGATGCCCGGTCCCTGGTCGACTATCCGCACGCGCAGTCGCTCACCGGCACCATGGGCGCGGATCGAGACCGGCTTGCCGCCGGAGTAGCGCGCCGCATTCTCGAGCAGGTTCGCGAAGGCTCGCTCGAGCTGCGCCGGGTCGCCCGCGAGCGGCGGCAGATCCTCGTCGAGCGAGACGCGGAAGGACTGCTCGGGGCTGTCCGTGCGTACGTGCGCGACAGCCTCGTGCAAGACATCCTCGATCGTGTAGGGCACGCTACGCCGCTCGCGGGTCCCCGCCTGGAGCAGCGACAGGTCGAGCAGCTTCTCGATCAGGCGCGAGAGCCGGCGCGCCGCCTCGAGCACGACAGCTCGCGCCTCGGCGGCCTCGGGCGTGTCGTCGGCGAGCGCCGTGGCGGCGCTGATGATCGCCGTGATCGGGGTGCGCAGGTCGTGCGATACCGAACGCAGCACCGCGGTCTTCATCTCGTCGCTACGACGCAGGAGCGCCGTCTCGACGACCTCCGCCTGGAGCTCGGCGCGGTGCAGCGCGGCGGCCAGGACCGATTGCAGCGCCGGCACGATACGCCCTGTGATGCGCTCGCGATCGAGCGTCGAGAGCGTGACCGGCAGCAGCAGGGTGCCGATGATCTGATCGCGGTCGCACAGCGGGAAGGCCAGGCGCCGCTCGTCAGCTCCGACGTCGCCGAGCTCGATCGCCGCGGAAGCGACATTCAGCGCGACGGCGAGCCTCTGCGCGGCGGCGGCCAGCGCGGCATCGAGCCGCGAGCCGCCGAGCAGCAGTCGCGCCATCTCGGTCGCGAGGTCCGCTTCCCGACGCCTGCTCTCGGCCTCCGCGGCGCGTGCGCGCGCAAGGCTTCCGACGACGCCGGCCGTCGCAGCGACGACGAGGAACGCCACCAGCGAAACCCAGTCGACGCCGTCGCCGAAGCTCAAATGGCCGACAACCGGGAGGTGGAAATAGTTGTAGGCGAGCCCGCTGGCCAGAGCGGTCACGAGGCCGAGCCCACTCCCCCAGTAGGTCGCGACGATGATCACGGTCGGGAGGTAGACGACGCCGAGTGAATCGGTCGGCGCAAGGCGCTCGAGCGGGTAGATCGCGAGCGTCGCGAGCAGCGTGCCCCCGGCGGCCGCGAGCACACCGAGCGTGAGCGCCGGCCTTGGAGAGCGCAGCAGAAGCGGCGAGAGTGCTCTCGACTGCACGCTCACATTCTCCTCCGCGCGCGGCCGGCGCGCGGGTTAGGCCACTACCGTCTCACGGATAGTGCTGCTCGCCCGTGTCGCGGTCGACGATGCTGATCGCCGCCGAGGGGCAGGCCTGTGCGGCAGCCATCATCAGCTCGAGCGGGCCGTCATTGACGACGACCGCTACATCGTCGAGGCGAAATATCTCCGGCGCGATGTCCTCGCAGTCCCCATGAGCGGAGCAGGCATTCGCGTCGATCACCGGTACGTAGGTCATGCGGGGGTCCTTTCTTGGGTCTGGATGAGGCGCTCACGTATCTCGCCGACGGCGCGCGGGCGCCCGACGATCAGCGCGGCGACGAGCCGACCGTCGCGGGTATACGTAGCGATGAAGTCGTTTGCGCGCGGATCGCCGTCGACTGCCAGCGCGTCGGCGAGCTGCGCGTGACCGAGGTACTGGATCCGCAAGCCGTACTGATCGCTCCAGAAGCTCGCGGGGTACGGTGGCCCGGGCTCACGGCCGAGGATCGTATTCGCGACCTGGAGCCCCTCGCGCGAGGCCGACTCCCAATGGCCGGAGAGCACGTGGCGTTCAAGCACCGGGTCGAAGCTCGCCGCGACATCTCCCGCCGCATAGACCCCCGGTAGCGCCGTACGCCCGAGCGCGTCGGCCGGCACGCCGCTGGCCGGCAGCCCCGAGGATGCGAGCCAATCGAGATCGGGCGAAATGCCGACCGCGACGAGGACGTGATCGCACGCGAGCCGCCGACCGTCACCGAGCGTGAGCGCTTCGACCGTGCCCGTGCCATGAACCTCGCGCACGTGCTGCTCGAGGAGGAGCTCCACCCCATGCGAGCGATGCAGGTCCGCGAACCACTGCCCGAGCTCCGGCCCCAGCAGACCGACGAGCGGCAGCGTCTCGAGCTCGACAACGACCACCGCGGCCCCCGCAGCGCGTGCCGCGGCAGCGACCTCCTGCCCGATGAAGCCGGCACCGATCACGACGACACGCCGGCGTCCGGCGAGCAGGGTGCGAATCAGCCGCGAGTCCTCGACGGCGCGCAGCGTGCTCACGTTCGCGTAGCCACTGAAGAGCGGCAGCTCGCGCGCTCGCGCGCCGGTCGCGATGACGAGCTCGCTGTAGTGCAGCTCGCGCCCGTCCGCGAGCGCGACGCGACGCGCGCGCGGATCGAGCGCGCGCGCCCGGACGCCGAGGATCAGCTCGACCGCCTTGTCCTCGTACCACGCCTCGGGCCGGAAGGCGGGCACCGCGACGTCGTCCTCGAACAGCAGGTCCTTCGAGAGCGGGGGCCGATCGTAGGGACGGTGGCGCTCGCCGCAGACGATCCGCACGGGCGCCTCATACCCGCCGCGCCGCAGCGCCTCGGCACAGCGCTGCGCCGCCAACCCGCCGCCCACGATCACAACGCCATCGGTGCTCATCGGCGCGGATCCTCCCCCGCTCGCTTAAGCGGGCCCATCAATGAAAGCTGTGCAATTGCTGAGGGCGTTCGCGCTCAGCGGCTCGCACGCCGTGCGCGCCGGGCGCGCTTCTCCTTCGAGCGTGCGCGCTTGACCCGGTGCTCGATCGGCTTGACAGTGCCCTTCACGCTGTCGATCTCGCGCGTTGGCCGGGCCGGCACGCGGGCGCGCGCATCGCGCACGATGAAGCGAGCGAGACCGCCGATTACGAGCAAGACGACGACCCCGAATCCGATCTCATCGGCCGTCGAGATCCCGCCCGAGCCGCTGGTCGTGGTCGGGTTCGGCACCGTGAACGGCGCGGTCTGCGTCGGGGTCGTCGTCGTCGGCGTCGTCGTCGTCGTCTGGCTCGACTGCGGCGAGAGCCCCGGCAGCGTCGACGCCGCCCCACTGGTTCCGGTCGAGGACGCCGCGCTCGCCGAAGGCGCGAGCGCGAGCGCAAGCGCGACGGAAAGCGCCACGGTGAGCCTGATTCGCATCGCCGCAATATAGACCGGCACCGGGCTGCGACGGGCTGGCCGCGCCGCGGGCCCCTCTAAACTCTTTGGGCGATGCCGCCCAAGCAACGCCAGATCCGCATGGAGCAGCGCGGCGTACCCGTCAACTTGATGGAGCAGCTGCAGACGCGCAGCGACGAGCAGCTCGAGGCCGAGACCCGCTACCGCTCGATCGCAATGGCGATCCTCGGCACGCGCGCCGCCGAGCGCTATGACGCGGCTGCGGCGCGCAGCTACTTCCAGCGGGCGATCGCGGCGGGCCGCCCGCAGGAGCGGATGATGATCAAGCGCATGGCGGACGCGTCGCTCGCGCTCGCCGAGCGCCGCGCCGACGACCTCAAGGAGGCGGTCGAGAAGCTCGGACAGGCGCCGCCGACGAAGCGCCAGCTGCTCGGGCTGCGCTTCATGGGCGTGATCGCACCCCCGCGCGGCTCGGGCGTCCTGCCGCGGCTACGCGGGATCGGGCTCGGCATCCTCCTCGCCGCCGCCATCGTCGGCCTCGGCACCGGGATCGTGATGCTGGTGGCGCTTCCCTTCGGCGGCGAGTCGCTTCCGCCGTCAGTGCTCCTCGGCGTGCTGCTCGACATTGTCGCGATCGCGATCCTGACCCAGGTCGGCCGGCGAAAGCAACGCGCCGCGCGCGCCAAAGCCGGCCTACCGACATAGCAAGCGTCAGGCTCGGCGCGCAAGGGCGCCACGATGAGTCCGAGGCAGACACACCACAAGCACTCCTCGCGCAAGGGGTACCGCCGCCTGCTCGACCGGCTGGCGGATCATCCGGCCGTTCACCGCGTCGCAACCGGCCGCGTGACCCCGCGCATGGGCGCAGGCCGCCCGGTCGCCGTGATCTCGAAGGTGCGCCGCGTCGCTTCGGGCCTCTCGATCTCGATCAACGCCGACGGGGCGATCATCGACGCATACGTCGTCACCGACCGCCCGGAGGAGGTCGAGGCGTTCATGGCCGAGCAGGGCTGGACCGACTGACCGCCGCGCCATGAGCCTCTTTTCATTGAAGGTGGCCGCGGCCCGCGCAGTCGGCGCGCTGTCGCGACTCACAGGACGCGGCGGGACGACCGTACCCGGGAGGCTGCTGCTGAGACTCGAGCCGACCGCGATCGGCCGGCTCGCGCGCGAGCTGCCCCGCGGTTGCGTGACGATCTCCGCGACCAACGGCAAGACCACGACCGCGTCGCTGACCGGCTCGATCCTCGCGAGCGCCGGGATTGCGCGCGTCGACAACTTCGCCGGCGCCAACATGGCCGGCGGCGTCGCGTCCGCGCTGCTGGCGCGTGGCGGGCGCGAACGCGCACAGATCGGCGTCTTCGAAGTCGACGAGTTCTGGCTTGCGAGCGTCGCGCCCGCGCTCGATCCGCGGGTGATCCTGATCGCGAACCTCTTCCGCGACCAGCTGGATCGCTATGGCGAGCTCGAGACGATCGGCGATCGCTGGGCCGAAGTCGTCGCCGCTCATCGCGGCCGGCTGGTCTTGGGTGCCGACGACCCGCTCGTCGCCCAGCTCGGCGCGGACGCACGGGACCCGATGTACTTCGGGATCGAGGATCCTGCGGTCGCTCGCGCGGGCGGCCTCCAGCACGCCGCGGACTCGACGCGCTGCCGCCGGTGCGGCGGCGAATACGTCTACGAGCGCGTCTACATCGCGCACCTCGGCGTCTATCGCTGCTCGAGCTGCGGGCACGAGCGTCCCCACCCGACGGTCAGCGCGCACGAGATCGAGCTCGACGGGGTGCGCGGTGCGAGTTTTCGTCTCGTCACGCCGGCGGGATCGACGCGCGTGTCGCTGGCGTTGCCGGGCCTTTACAACGTCTACAACGCGCTCGGTGCGGCGGCGCTCGCGAGCGCCCTTGAGATCCCGCTCGAGACGATCGCGACGGGCCTTCGCTCGGCGCGCCCGGTGTTCGGTCGCGCCGAGCGGCTCGCGATCGCCGACCACGACCTGACGATCCTCCTGATGAAGAACCCGGCCGGAGCGAACGAGCTGCTGCGCACCCTCGCGCTGGCTGCCGGCGAGCTCGACCTGCTGGGGGTCCTCAACGACCGCGACGCCGATGGCCGGGACGTCTCGTGGATCTGGGACGCCGACTTCGAGGAACTCGCCTCCCGTGTCCATCACGTCACCTGCGCCGGTCTGCGCGCCGCCGAGCTCGCGCTGCGATTCAAGTATGCGGGCGTCGACGGCGCACGGATCACGCTCGAACCGGACCTCGGTCGCGCGCTTGATGCCACGCTCGCCCAGGCTGCCGACCACGCGGTCTACGCGCTCCCCACCTACACCGCGATGCTCGAGCTGCGAGAGATCCTCGAGCGCCGCGGCGTCGCGGCGAGCTCGTGGGAGCGAGGATGAGCGACAAAGCGATCTGGCACGACCTCGAGTGCGGGGCATATTCGGCCGACCTGGGGCTGTGGCGTGAGCTCGCCGCGCATGCACACCCAGCGCCGGTGCTCGAGATCGGCGCCGGCACCGGGCGGGTCGCGCTCGACCTCGCAGGCCACGGCCACCGGGTGATCGCGCTCGAGCGCGACGGCGATCTCGCCGCCGAGCTGCGCCGGCGCGCGCGAGGGCTCGCCGTCGAGGTACTGGAGGCGGATGCCTGCGCCTTCGAGCTCTCGGAAGCCGTCGCGCTTTGCGTCGTTCCGATGCAGACCGTCCAGCTGCTCGACGATCGCGCGGCGTTCTTTCGCTCCGCCCGGCGCGCACTGCGCCCGGGCGGAGTGCTCGCGCTCGCGATCCTGCCGGGCGAGCTGGGCACGTTCGAGGTCGAGCTGGAGCCGGACGTCCTCGAGCGAGCCGGTGTGCGTTACCTGAGCTCGCCGACGGCGCTGCGCAAGACGCCGACCGCTGTCGTGCTCGAGCGCGCGCGGAGGATCACCGGCACACGCGAGGTCCCCCCCACCCTCGACGTCATCGAGCTCGCGCTCCTCACGCCCGCCTCGCTCGCCGACGAGGCCGCGTCCGCCGGCTTCACCGAGCTCGGCACGCGCACGATCGCGCCCACCGACGCGCACGTCGGGAGCGACGTCGTCGTGCTCTGTGCGGCGACGCGATGACCGACCGCGTTCTCCGAGTCTGCGCGCTGTACCCGGACCTGATGAACATCTACGCCGATCGCGGCAACCTGCTGATGCTCGAGCGTCGCTGCCGCTGGCGCTCGATCGGCTTCGAGCTCACCGCATCCTCGCTCGGCGAAGCGCTGCGCGACGAGTTCGACCTCTACTACATCGGCGGCGGGCAGGATGCCGACCAGCGCCTGTGCGCCGCCGACCTGCTCGCCCTCAAAGCGCCGGCGCTCCACAGCGCCGGCGCACGCGACGCGGTGGTGCTCGGCGTCTGCGGCGGCTACCAGCTCCTCGGTCACGCCTACGAGCTCGCCAGCGAGCGCGTGGAGGGCATTGGCCTGCTCGACGTTCACACGGTCCGCGAGGACGGCCCGCGCCTGATCGGCTCGGTGGCGGTCGAGCTCGCCGACGGGGTCATCGCGGGCTTCGAGAACCACGGCGGTCGAACCTATCTGGGTGCCGGCCAGGCTCCGCTCGGGCGCGTCCTGCGCGGTCACGGCAACGATGGGCGCAGCGGCTTCGAGGGCGCGCGCACACGCAACGTGATCGGCACGTACGTGCACGGCCCGCTGCTGCCGAAGAACGCCTGGTTGTGCGACCGGCTGATCGCGACCGCCGTCGGGCTCGACCCGTCCGCGCTCGCCGTGCTGGACGACACGCTCGAGGACGCCGCTCACGCCACAGCGCTTCGCGCGGCGGGCGTCGACGCGTCCCGCTCTACCGGGTGAGCCGCACCCCGCTCGACCCAAGACCCCGCGAGCCGCGCTCGGAGTCCTCGAGCCGCGCGCGCTCGATCAGATCGATCTGCGCCGTGGCAACGATCACGAGCTGTGCGATGCGATCTCCTGGCTCAACGGCGAACACCTCATCGCGGTCCGTGTTCAGCAGCAGCACCCGCAGCTCGCCGCGATAGCCGGCGTCGATCAAGCCGGGAGCGTTGACGAGCGCGATCCCGTGGCGCAGCGCGAGGCCTGAGCGCGGCAGGATCAGCCCCGCGTGCCGCGCTGGGATCGCCACGGCGATCCCGGTGCCGACGTCGATGCGCGCCCCCGGTTCGAGGCGCGCCTCCTCGATCGCGTAGAGGTCGAAGCCGGCGTCGCCGTCGTAGGCGCGCGTCGGGGCGATCGCCGCCGGGTTCAGTCGTGTGAACTCGAGCGTCATCGCGCCCGCCGGCTATTGCGTGAAACCGCGAAGGGCGCGAAACGCCGGGCGCTCGCCGGCGGGAGCAGCGCTGTGACGTGCACCCCCTGCGCGGTGTCCTCCCGCCGCAGCTCGCCCGCGATCGCGTGCAACTCGGCGAGGCGGCTACCTTCGCTGTAGGGCAGAAGCAGCTCGACAGGCTCGAGCGTCTTCACGAACGTCGCATCGATTCGCTCGCGCAGCTCGTCGAGCCCCTCGCCCGTCCGCGCCGAGACGAGCAGGGCGTCGCGCCTACCGCTCCAGGCCACAGCGCGTGCGCCGGGGTCGAGCAGGTCCGCCTTGTTCAGGGCCAGTAGCCGCGGCACATCGGCGGCGCCGATCTCCTCGAGCACGTCCTCGACCGCCTGCACCATCGACTCGAGCTCATCGAGCGGCGCGCTCGCATCGACGACGTGGACGATCAGCGACGCGCGACGCGTCTCATCGAGCGTCGCGGCAAAGGCTTCGACCAGCTGATGGGGAAGCTTGCGGATGAAGCCGACGGTGTCGGTGACCAGATAGTCGCGACCGCCCGCTTCGAGCAGCCTCGTCGTAGGGTCAAGCGTATGGAAAAGCCGGTCGGCGACCGGCACCTCCGCCCCGGTGAGCGCTTGCAGCAGCGAGGACTTGCCGGCGTTCGTGTAGCCGGCGAGCGCGACCTGGGAAATCTCGGAGCGCTCGCGCTCTCGGCGCATCACATCGCGCGTTCTCTGCACGCTCGCGAGGCGCCGCCGCAGCGTTGCGATGCGGTTGCGCGCCAGCCGGCGGTCGGTCTCGATCTGCGTCTCGCCGGGACCGCGGGTGCCGACGCCGCCGCCAAGGCGCTCGAGGTGGGTCCACAGGCCGCGCATGCGCGCGAGGTTGTACTCGAGCTGCGCCAGCTCGACCTGAAGCTTGCCCTCGGCGCTATTCGCGTGGCGCGCGAAGATGTCGAGGATCACGGCCGTGCGGTCGATCACCGCAACGCCAAGCGCCGCCTCGATCGCGCGCTCCTGGCGGGGCGTGAGCTCGTCGTCGGCGGCGATCACGTTGGCGTCCAGTGCGAGCACGAGCTGCCTCAGCTCCTCGAGCTTGCCGGGTCCGAGATAGCTGTGCGGGTGCGGCTGTTCTCGCTGCTGCACGAGCTCGCCGACAACGGCGACGCCGGCGGTGCGCAGCAGCTCTCCGAGCTCGCGAAGATCGCTCGCGGTCGACTGCGCTGCGGCGATGCAGACCGCCCGTTGGCGAGCGCGCTGAGCGGTCACTCAGCGAGCTTCCCGAGCCGCGCGATCGCCTCCTCGAGGCGGTCATCGGGCGTCGTCAGCGAGATCCTGAAGAAGCCCTCGCCGTTCGGCCCGTAGGCCGCTCCGGGCGAGATCACGACAGCTGCCTCTTCGAGCACGTACTCACAGTATGCGGCAGCGCTCTCGAAGCCCTCCGGGATGGGCGCCCAGATGTAGATCGTGCCCCGCGGGGGCGTGACCTGCACGCCGATCTTCGCGAGCGCCTCGCAGACCATGTCGCGCCGGCGCTGGTAGATCGTGTTCATCGCGGCCACGTACTTGTCGATCGAGGGCCCGAGGGCGACCGCACCGGCGAGCTGCACCGCCTCGAACATGCCCGAGTCGACGTTGGTCTTCAGACGCCAGTAGGCGGCGATCGCCTGGCTGTTGCCAACGATCGCGGCACAGCGCCAGCCCGTCATGTTGTAGCCCTTGGACAGCGAGAAGACCTCGACGCCGACCTCCTTCGCGCCGGGAGTCTCGAGAAACGACGGCGCGACATAGCCGTCGAAGGTCGTCTCCGAGTACGCGTTGTCGTGCACGATCAGGATGTCGTTCTCGGCGCCGAAGGCAACGAGCGCCTCGAAGAAGCCATCGGGCACCACGGCCCCCGTCGGGTTGTTCGGGTAGTTGACGAACAGGATCCGTGCGCGCTCACGCGTCTTCGCGTCGATCGCGTCGAGGTCGGGGATGAGGCCGAGCTCGGGGACGAGCGGCATGCGCACCCCTTCGGCGCCGACGAGTAGCGGGCCGCCCGTGTAGACCGGGTAGCCGGGATCGGCGGCAAGCGCCACATCGCCCGGGTCGAGGAACGCGAGGTTCAGGTTGAAGATGCACTCCTTGGCGCCGATCGCCGGCATCACCTCGCCGTCGGCGTCGAGCTCGACGCGAAAGCGCCGGTCGTAGAACTTCGCGACGGCGTTGCGGAACTCTTCGCGGCCCCGGTTCGTGGGGTAGGTGTGGGTCGTCGGGTTGGCGACGGCGCGCTGCGCGGCCTCGACGATCGGCGGATAGGTCGGCGTGTCCGGGTCGCCGATTCCGAGCGTGATCACGTCGATCCCCGCCGCGCGCTTCTCGGCGATCTTGCGCTCGAGCTGTGCATAGAGGTAAGGCGGGATGCGCCCGAGGCGCTCACTGTGTCTCATCTAGCTCCTTGACGAAGTCGTCAGCCAGCGTGCCGGCGAAGACCGGCACCGCCCAGCCACTGAGTGTGACATCGAGCTCGGGCCCGATATCGACTACCAGCTCGCCGCCGTCGAGGCGCACCGTGACGTGGCGTGGCCCGCCGTCGAGGTGGTGGGCAATCGCGGCACCGCTCGCGCCGGTGCCCGACGCGAGCGTCTCGCCGGCGCCGCGCTCGAAGATACGCGCACGCAGGACGCTGGGCTCGAGCTCGCGATACCACGAGACGTTCGTCCGGTTCGGGAACAGCGCGTGGTGCTCGATCGGCGGTCCGACGACGCCGAGATCGAGCTCCTCGAGCGCCTCGTAGGCGATCGCGCACTGCGGGTTGCCGATCGCGACGTGGCGAAAGCGCCAGCGCGCGCCGGCCGCCTCGAGCTCGCCGACCCCGTCCGCCGCCCCCGCGGGGTAGTCAGACGAGGTTGTCGCGGCGCGCCCGATCTCGACGCTGCACGTTGTCGCGCCCGTGACGCGCGGGTGAATCGGACCGGAGGGCGTGAGAATCGCGAACTCGTCGCGGTCGGTGTGGCCGCGCCGGCGCAGATACATGATCGCTTCGCGCGAGCCGTTCCCGGAAAGCCCGGACTCCGAGCCGTCGGGGTTGAAGATCCGCAGGCTCGCGACGTAATGCGAGTCGGCTGGATCGGTATCGACCAGCAGGATCCCGTCCGCGCCGACGCCGCGATGCGGGTCGCAGATCCGCTTGATCCTCGCCGGCGTGAGCTCCCAGGGCAGCGCGTCGGCCTCGACGATCAGGTAGTCGTTGCCCAGCGCCTGCCACTTCTCGAACTTCACACGCCTCCGTTCAGCCCGCTTTCGTTGCGATCATTGCAGCGCCGCCGCGACCTCGTCGGGCGAGCGGTCGGTGACGTCGACGAGCTCCACGTCGGGCAGCTTGCGCAGCCAGGTGAGCTGGCGCTTGGCGTAGTTGCGGGTGCGCCGCTTGATCGCATCCACGTCGCCCGCGAGCAGCTCCTCGAAGCCGAGCGCTTTGCGCGCGGTCTCAGACGCCCCCGCCGCCATCGCCGCCTGCACCTCACGCACGGCGCCTGCGGCAACCATCCGCTCCACGCGCGCGTCGATCCGCGCGTAGAGCGCCTCCCGCGACATGACCAGACCGATCAGACGCGTCGGATGGCGCGTTTGCCCGCTCCACAGCTGCGATTCGTCGCGCCCGCTTGGGAGTGCCCCCATTTCCCGCAGCTCGAGTGCGCGAACGATGCGATGGCCGTCCGTGGGCGCGATCCGCGCGGCGAGCGCCGGCGCGCTTTCGGCGAGGATCGCGTGCATGGCCTGCGGGCCGCGTTCATCGAGCTCGCGCATCCATCTGGCGCGCAGCTCGGGCGCGGGCGCCGGGCGCAGGTCGAGCTCGCCGAGCGCTGCCCGCATGTAGAGGCCGGTCCCGCCGACCACGATCACGCGCGCCCCTTCGGCGATCAGGGTGTCGATCTCGCGGTGCGCGAGGCGCGCGTAGCGCGCGACGCTCGAGCGCTCGCCGACGGGGATACAGCCGACGAGGCGGTGCTCAAGGAGCGCTTGTACGGCCGCCGACGGCGCAGCGGTGAGGAGCTCGAGCCCGGCGTACAGCTGCAGCGCGTCTGCGCTCACGGCGACGGGACGCTCCCCCGCCGCGCGTAGTCGCCCCGCGAGCGCGACGGCAATGGCTGTCTTGCCGACGCCGGTCGGGCCGAACAGGGCGATGATCGGGCGCTGCACGCTGCCAGTATCGTGAGCCGCCGTGCGCGAGACCATCTCGATCCGCGGCTCACGAACGCTCCTGACCGGCGCGACGGGCGGCATCGGTGGCGCGCTCGCGCGGCGCCTTGCCCAGGAAGGCGCGGAGCTGATCCTGACCGGCCGGCGCAGCGACGCACTCGCGGCGCTCTCGGCCGAGCTCGGAGCCGAGGCATACGCGGCCGACCTCAGCGACCGCGAGGCGCCCGCGCGGCTGCTCGCAGCCGCCGGCAGGGTCGACATTCTGATCGCAAACGCCGCCCTGCCCTCCTCGGGGAGGCTGCTCACCGTGGAGCCCGAGCGCGCTGCCGACGCCGTCAACGTGAACCTTGCCGCTCCGGTCGCGCTCGCTCGCGGACTGCTCCCCCAGATGCTCGAGCGCTCGAGCGGGCAGATCGTCTTCATCGGGTCGCTGCAGAGCAAGGCCGCGACCGCCGGCGCGAGTGTCTACTGCGCGACTAAGTTCGGCCTGCGTGGCTTTGCCCTCGCCCTGCGGGCAGAGCTGGCGCCACGCGGCGTCGGCGTCTCGATCGTCATGCCGGGTTTCATCACCGACGCCGGCATGTACGCGGACGCGGGCGTCAAGCTGCCCTTCTACATCGGCACGCGTCGCCCCGAGCAGGTGGCCGACGCGGTCGTGCGAGCGATTCGCGCGAACCGCGGCGAGGTGACCGTCGCCCCCGTCGCGATGCGGATCGGAACCTGGATCGCGGTACAGGCCCCCGAGTTCGCGGCGCGCGCGTCGCGACTGCTCGGCGGCGAGGGCCTCGCGCGGGAGTTCGAGCAAGCGCAGGCCGATAAGCGCTAACGAGCCTTGCGGCGGAACAAGCTGACCTCGCTGACGTAACGCAGCTCGAGCGGCTCACGGGGCGCGAGCGCTCGCACGCGCTGCTCGACCGCACGCCGCTCGCTCTCCCCGAGCGCCGCGACAAAGCTCGTCGAGACGACGCGCGCCAGCAGCTGCTCACGGTCGAGCTCCTGGACGAACGGGACAGCCAGCTCGTCCTCGGCCTCGAACGGAGCGTCGCCTTCGAACGCCTGCCGCCAGTGACCGCGGTGTGAGGGCGTGTCGCGGCGGTACGGCGCGAAGATCGCCTCGATCGCGCGCTGCAGGGGCTGGTCGCTGTCGCGACGGTTCCAGATCAGTGCCAAGCGCCCCGCGGGGCGCAGCACCCGGTCGAATTCGCGGAGTGCCACGGGCCCGTCGAACCAGTGAAACGCCTGACCGGCGACCACCGCGTCGATGCTGGCCGGTGCGAGCGGTAGCGCTTCCGCCGTCGCATCGAGCACGCGCAAGCTCGGGCTCTGCTGAGTGAGGATCCGGCGCATCCCGGCAACCGGCTCGGCTGCGATCACCTCCGCACCGGACGGCTCGAGGGCTCGGCTCAGCTTCCCGGTGCCCGCGCCGACGTCGAGCACGACCCGTCCGGGGCGCAGCTCGAGGCGTTCGGCCAGCCAGGCGATCGCTTGCGGCGGATACTCCGGTCGCCCGCGCTCGTAGGCCTCGGCTTCGCGGTCAAAGCCGCGACTGGCCGCTTCATGCACGCGCTGCATCTACGCCTCGACGAGCAAGCGGGTGGCGATTCGCTCCTCGCCGACGAGCGTCTGGCTGGTCGCCGCGCTGATGTCGACGAGCGCCAGCTCACCCGGCAGCGCGAGGCCACTGAAGTTGACGACCTTGTTGTGGCGGGTGCGCCCGCGCATCCGCATAGGGTCGGTGCGGCTCACCCCTTCGACGAGCACCTCCATCGTGCGGCCGACGAAGCGCTGCGCGCGCTCATGCGCACGCCGCTGGACGACCTCGACGAGGCGCTCGAGGCGCTCGACCTTGACCTCGTGCGCAACGAGCCCCTCGCTCAGGCTCGCGGCCTCCGTGCCGCGCCGCGGCGAGAAGATGAACGTGAAGGCGCCGTCGTAGCCGACCTGCTCGACAACCTCGAGGGTTTGCTCGAAGTCGTCCTCGCTCTCGCCCGGGAAGCCGACGATGACGTCGGTCGTGAGCGCGACGTCGGGCACGTGCTCGCGGATCAGCGCGACGCGGTCCAGGTAGCGCTCGCGATCGTAGGTCCGCCGCATCGCGCGCAGGATCCGCGAGGAGCCTGATTGAAGCGGCAGGTGAATGTGCTCGCACACCGTGCGCAGCTCAACATGGGCGCGCACCACATCCTCGCGCATGTCCTTCGGGTGCGGGCTCGTGTAGCGGATGCGCTCGATCCCCTCGATCGCGTCAATCGCCGCGAGCAGCTCAGCGAAGCTCCCGCGCACGGGGCGCAGGTCACGTCCGTAGGAGTTGACGTTCTGTCCGAGCAGCGTCAGCTCGCGGACGCCATCTGCCGCCATCGACCGCGCCTGCTCGACGAGAACATCGAGTGCCCGGCTGACCTCGCGCCCGCGCGTCGAGGGGACGATGCAATACGAGCAGCGGCAGTTGCAGCCAACGCTGATCTGCAGCCAGCCCTGGAATTCGCGCCCGCGCTTTGCCGGCAGATCGCCAGTGAAGGACTCGAACTCGAAGTAGCCCTGAGCGCCGATGCTGTCGCTGAGCAGGAAGTCCGCCAGCCGGTTGACCTGCCCGGGGCCGAATGCGACATCGACGAACGGAAAGCGCTCGAACACCTCGTCCTTCAGTGACTGGGCCCAGCAGCCGCCGACGCCGACGATCCGCTCGGGATCCTCGCGCTTGAGCCGTTTCGCCTCGCCAAGATGCGCGATCAGGCGACTGTCGGCCGACTCGCGGATCGAGCACGTGTTGAACAGGATCAGGTCGGCCTCGCCGCGCGAGGGCGCCTCCGCGTAGCCGAGAGCCTCGAGCATCCCGCGCATCCGCTCCGAATCGTGCTCGTTCATCTGGCAGCCGAATGTCGTGACGTGGTACTTCATTGGCATACGCTGCGTCTTGCCTCTCTAGCGTGGGCGCCGTCGGACCGGCCGCGTACTGTTTCGGACGTGATTGTAGATGCGAAGGTCGAGTGGAAGTGCTCCGCGTGTGGCCATGACTGGTCGGCGCGCATGGAGCCTCCTAAGGCGTGTCCGACGTGCGGCGCGGGTGGGCCGTTCATCCCAACCTACACGGCGACGGGAGAGGGGAAGCTCACCTTCAGCGGCACGGCAAAGGGTACGCTGATACGCCCGCTCGACGCTCTCCGTCTCACGGTCATAGGGGTACTGTTGGCCGTGGGCTTGACGGTCGGTTTCGGTGTCGGTCCGCTCACCGAGTGGTACTGGGGCGTGGTCGCCGGAGGCGGCTCGCCAGTGTTACTCGCCGTGCTGTTCCGCTGCCGCCCGACGCGGAATGCACTCAGCCGCGCAGCGGACGCGGCAATCGGCCCGCACCGAGACGGCAACTAGCCTTGGGCTAGGTCCGGCCGGACTCGGCGTCGCTACCGGCTGACGCCCCGGTGGCAGCGTGAGCGTCTAGTGGGGCGCAGCCGCCCCGTCAAGCGGCTTACAGCGAGTCCAGCCACTCGACGAACTTCTCCATCGACACCGACTTGAAGTTGGCGCTTGTTCTACCGGGGTACCACTTTAGCGTCGCTTTGCCGATCTGTAGACGCCCTATAGCTGGGCCGCCGTTGGGCCGGGAGATCCGCAAGAGCACACCGGTCGTACCTAGCTGCGCCTCAATTTTCTCCATCCGCACATCCATTCGCCCGCGACCCCTCTCGTTTCGACTGGCGTTTAAGTCAGGTTACATGTTCGATGGCCAAAAGCAGTTTCCCTGCCCGTTCCTTGTGACGAACCGGCTAAGAACCTCAAGGCCCTGGGCCACCGTGGCCAGTCCGGGACTCAGGTCGACCAACCCACGAGCCGATAAGGGAGAGCATGACCGACGAACCTACGCAGCCCGAGCCATTCGTGAAGATCATCGGTGGCGCCCTGACCCCCGAGGACGTACTCCTCACCGAGCGAGTTTTCGGGCATGCCCACAAGCGGCCCCCAGCGGACTGGCACGAGGCGTTGTATTGGCGACAGAACTTCCCCGAGGCGTTTGACGAGGCGCTGAGGGAGCTTGGTGACGAGGACGGTGTGGCGTGATGCACCGGTATCCGCTATAGGCCGAGTTCGTTAGCGAACCGATCGACCACATCGGTGACGGTTTTGATGAAGCGGGGGATGAGGATGCCGGCGCGATCCTCGCGCGCGACTACCCGCTCGAGAATCCGGATCGTGAGGAAGGGCTGAACCGTGTGCGTTACAGGGCCGGTCTTCCTCGGCAGCTGTCCTAACACTGCGCCCTTCCGCAACCTCACGGGCTGCTCAAAGTACTCAGGCGCTACGACGGCCGGACCGCCCGTGTCGAGCGTGATGTACCGCAACTGTCGACGAGTCCAGACGACCGCGGTAACCGGAACGCGATGCTTGTCGATGATGTCCAACGCATTGAGCTGCCACAGGTTTGGGTTTCCGCGCGCGTACGGTCGAATGCCATCCAGCACGAGGGTTGCGCGTCTGCCGATTATCTGCTCGATGGTGGCCCTCTGGTGAAGATAGGCCGGCTTACTCGTCCAGATTACGAAGCTCGTTCCACGTGGCCCGTCACGAGGCGTCGCGTTGTTGGCGATAACGAGCTGTCGTGCTAGATGGTCGAGCGCAGACCGGAGATTGTGGACAGCGTCCCCGAACAGCAGCGGAATCACCTCAGGCATGGGCTCTAGGCGCGTCACGACAACGTCGAGCATGCCTGGTGTGGTCAAGCTATCGACAAGCTCCGTGGCATACACATGTCCCCGAATGAACTTCCTCGTTTCAGTCCTGAACTCGTCAAATAGTGCCGCGGCTCGCCGGACCTTCGCCCGTACTCCCTCCAGCGACGCCCTTCGCCTCCTCACGTTATGGATGGTAAGTCAGAAGCGCGCGCCCGGGTTGGCCGTTGGAGCGGCGCGGGCGAGTTACGTACGGGCGAGCGTGATGATGAGGCTGGTGACCGCAACGGTGAGTGTCACGCCGGCGAGTACCGCCATAGCGGCGTTGATCCGGAACAGGCGCTCGTCTCGTGCGGTGTCCCGTTGCTCGCGCTCGCTGGCATCTGTCGCGGCTTGGCACATGATCGCGCGCGCCTCGACGCTTGCGGCGTGAGTGCCGACGCCACTGCGCAGCTCCACCGCGGCACGGAAGCCGCTCGTGGCAATGTAGAACGCAGACGTGAGCCACACGCGCCAGTCCTCTTCGACAGCTTCGCCCTTGATGGCGCGAACAATGAGGTTCGCCCATGACACGAACGCCAAGTACCCGGCGAGTCGCTCCGCCACCGCCAGCGTCTCGAACAGGTCCGGCTTCACGTCCGGCGTTTCCGGCGGCCCCGCCAAGAACCATCCGATCTAATCCGGCGGGCTAACCGGCCGCTTGATTGGCCCCCGATCTCGCGGTCTCGGGGCCGTGACGCCCGAGCTCGCGGATCGCGTCGTAGGCGACCTCGCTCTCGAAGCCCTGCCTGATGAGAATCCCGAAGGCCCGTTGCCGCTCGCGATCGTTCGCCGGCGGCGCGACGAGTCGGCGACGCAAGACCTCGACGGCCGCGGTCCGCTCGCTCGCGCTGTCGAACCCGGCGAGCGTGGTTTCGATCAACTCGCGCTCGACGCCCGCGCGCTCGAGGCGCTCGCGGATGCGGGCGACGCCCCAACCGTCGAGCGCGCGCCGGTCTTGCGCGAGCAGCTCCGCGTAGCGGGCATCGCTGAGATAGCCCTGCTCGCTGACGATCGCGATCGCCTGCTCGATCGTCTCCTCCGCGATGCCGGCGCGGACAAGACGCGCCCGCAACTCGGCAACGCTGTGCTCGCGCCGGGCAAGCTGGCCGTAGCAGAGCCCGAGCGCTTGGGTCAGCGCCTCTTCTGGGGTGGCGGGCGCGGCTTTCTTCAACGCTACGCGGCGCGTATATCGCCCGCGATCGGCGGCTCATCCGAGCTCGTGATCGCGGCGACCTCCTTCTCGAAGTCGAGCGGCTCGTCGTCGCTCGCCTCGTCGCCATCATCGAGTCGCTCGATCGGCTCAACCAGCGAGCCCGTGAGGCCGAGCGCCACGTAGATGCGCGCCTCGATCTCCTTCGCGAGCTCCGGATTCTCGTCGAGGTAGGCCTTGGCGTTGTTGCGACCCTGACCGAGGCGATCCTCGCCGTAGGAGAAGAACGATCCGGACTTCGTCACCACGTTGTGCTCGATCCCGAGGTCGATCAGGCAGCCGGAGGTCGAGATGCCCCTGCCGAACTCGATGTCGAACTCGGCCTGGCGAAACGGCGCCGCGACCTTGTTCTTGACGACCTTCACGCGGACGCGGTTGCCGACCGCCTCGTTGCCATCCTTGAGTGTCTCGATGCGGCGGATGTCCAGGCGCTGCGACGCGTAGAACTTCAGCGCGCGACCGCCGGGCTGCGTTTCGGGCGAACCGAACATCACGCCAATCTTCTCGCGGATCTGGTTGGTGAGGATGCACAGCGTCTGCGTCCGGCTCAGGTTCCCGGCGAGCTTGCGCATCGCCTGCGACATCATGCGCGCCTGCAGGCCGACGCTCTGGTCCCCCATCTGGCCCTCGAGCTCAGAGCGGGGCGTCAGCGCCGCCACCGAGTCGATCGCGACGACGTCGATCGCGCCGGAGCGCACCAGCATGTCGGCCACCTCCAGCGCCTGCTCGCCGTAGTCGGGCTGCGAGACGAGCAGCTCGTCGATGTCCACCCCGATCGCCTTCGCGTAGAGCGGGTCCATCGCGTGCTCGGCGTCGATGAACGCGCATATGCCACCGAGCTTCTGCGCCTCTGCGAGGACGTGGTAGATCAGCGTCGTCTTGCCCGATGACTCGGGTCCGAAGACCTCGACGAACCGCCCGCGCGGCACGCCACCGATCCCGAGGGCGAGGTCGAGCGACAGGGCTCCGGTGGGGATCGCGGCAACGCGAACCTGTGCGCCCTCGTCGCCCATGCGCATGACCGTGCCCTTGCCGAACTCGCGCTCGATCTGCGTCAGCGCCCCCTGGAGCGCGGCCACCCTGGCCTTCGCGGACTTCTCGTCCTCCGTCACGGTCATCTGAAGCTCCTCTGCCCGAATGTCTGTTCGCCCAAGCTACGTGGCGACGCGGACGGAACTGTGCGATCGAAGCGTTGCTGGAGCGGAGCCCGCGGGCTCAGGGCACGGCCTCACCAGCCGCCGACGCTGGCGAGCTCCTCGTAGCGTGCCCCGTCCCGCTCCAGGTGCGAGCGAAGCAGCACGACTCGCTCGCAGGCAAAGCGCAGCGGCGGTGTCGGCGGGAGCGCTGCCGGCGGCCGAGCGTCCGCTCGCAGGCGCGCAACGGTGACGTGGGGACGAAATCGCTGCCGTCCCGGGCGCCAGTCGATCGTCGCCTCGAGGTCCGCCGCCAGCGCCGCCCGGAGCGCGTGCAGGCCGCCATCCGAGTCCCCGATCTCGACGGCGATGGCCCGCGGTCGGCGCGGCGGAAGCCACACGGGAGCGCCGACCACCAGCTCCCCGACCGTCGACAGCGCCTCCGCAAGGCCGCCGAGGACGCCGGCCAGCTCCGGTACGCAGGCGAGCGGTTGCTGGCCGAGGAAGCAGACCGTCAGGTGAAGGCTCTGCACCTCTAGTCGCCGTGCCCCGCTGCCCGCGGCAACCGAGTGTCGCGTCCAGCGGACGAGCTCGCCACGCACGCCTTCCGGCAGCTCCGCCGCAACGAATAGCCGCGCCTCGTCGATCACGCGCTCGGAGCGTCGTCTTCCCCGAGCAGCAGCCGGCGCAGTAGGTGCAGCGCGACTGTCGTCGTGCGCTCGCGCACCTCCGCGCGACTGCCGCGGAGCATCGTGTGGCGCACGATGCTCCGCCCGGCAGACGAGCTCACGGCCACCCAGACGGTCCCGACCGGCTTCGCCGCGGTGCCTCCCCCAGGACCCGCCACACCCGTCACGCCCACGCCGATCGTTGCGCCAAGGCGCTCACGCGCCCCATCGGCGAGCGCGAGCGCGACCTCACCCGAGACGGCTCCGTGCTCGGCGAGCAGCTGATGGTCCACGCCGACCAGGGACTCCTTGATCTCGTTCGAATAGGCGACGATGCCGCCGCGCAGGTACTCGGAGGATCCCGGACGCTCGCTGAGGCGCCCCGCGAGCAGCCCGCCCGTGCACGACTCGGCGACCGCGACGGTCAGCCGCTGCTCGACGAGCATCTCCGCCACCTGATCGTCGACGCGCCTGAAATCCTCGGAGAAGAGCATCTCACCGTGGCGCGAGCGTACGACGGCGGCAAACGCGTCGTACGCGGAGGCATCGGGCGCTTCGAAGCGCGTGACGATTTCGATCTCGCCGCGGCGCAGGCACGTCGTGACCTCGAGCCGTTCCATCGGGACGCCCGTCGCGTCGGCGATCCGCAGCGTCTCCGCAATCTCCGACTCGGGCAGCCCGTAGAGCCGCAGCATCCGCTCGTCATACACCGTGCGCCCCGCGACAGCGGCCGAGAACGCCGTGGTCTCGATCGCGGCCGCCCAAAGCGCCCGGAGCTCGCTTGGCGGCCCTGGAAGTACAACCACAGTCGGTCCCGCCCCCGTCTCGAGCGGCGCGACAACGAGGCCCGGCGCCGTGCCAACGGGCTCGAGGATCGTTGCGCCCTCGGGCACGACCGCCTGCTTGCGGTTGGATGCCATGATCGCTTCCTCGCTCAGGTGCGGCCAGCGCGCCCGCAGCGGGCGCAGGATCGCCGCAATGCGCTCTTCAAGCGCTTCGTCGAGCACCATGCTCCTGCCCGCGAACTCGCCGACGACCCGGGCGGTCAGGTCGTCCTCGGTTGGTCCCAGCCCGCCGCTCGTCACGACGAGATCGACGCGGAGCGCCGCGCACCAGTCGAGCGCCGCGCGCATGTCCTGCGGACGGTCGCCGACGACCGTGATCTGAGCGACCTCGACGCCGAGCTGCGCCAGCTGCTCGGAGAGCCACGGCCCGTTCCGATCGCTGACCCGGCCGCCGAGCACCTCGGTGCCGGTGACGATGATCGCCGCCCGCGCGCTCACGGCCGGCAAACCAGCGTGGTTGGCGCGGCGACGCGCTTGCGTGCACCGGGCGTGAGCACGTAGCGCACCGGACCGGTGGCGCCGTGCGGCGTGAACCTGCGTCCGTCGATCACGAGCGCGACCGCGGCGCTGGCGAGCGTGACGACGAACCGCCGCGCGTGAAACGTCGGCGTCGACACGCCGGACGCCAGGCGTGCGCCGTCGATTCGCATGTGCCGGTCGCCGACGACGCACGCCCACACCCCCGCCGCGCTTGCCTTGAGGCGGAGCGACACACAGTCGACGGGGACATAGGTCGCCGATCCGGGCACGCAGCTCACCGGGACGCTCGGCGCCGTATGCCCGGTCGTTGCCGTCGCGCCGGAGAGCCCGCTGGAGCTCGCGTGCGTCGGCGGTGGCGTGCCCGTCTTGGAGGGCCCGCCCAGGTGCCCGATCAGCACGAAAACGACCGCGAGCGCGACGATCAGCGCGAGGGCGCCGATCCACCGCCACGGGCGCCGGCGAGCGCGCTCGCGCGGATCGAGCGCCATCGACGGGCGCACCGGGACGTGCTCGAGCTCATGCGGCGCCTCCCACTCGCGCTTGTACTCGTCGATGAGCAGCCGCCAGTCCAGCCCGAGCGCCTCCGCATAGGTCCGCAGGAAGCCCTTCGTGAACGTCGGCCCCGGGAGCAGGCTCCACTCCTCGTTCTCGAGCGCGCGCAGGTACTTGGCGCGGATCTTCGTGCGCTCCTCCACCTCGGTGATGTCCCAGCCCTCGCGCATCCGCGCTTGGCGCAGGGTCGGTCCGATCTCGCTCATCGCCCGCCAAGCCTACCCCGGGCCACCGCTCCTCAGGGCGGCGCCACAAACGCCGTCACGCTCTATAAGCAGGGGTCGACGCCGCGTCGCTCGACCGTGTTCGCGTCCTCGTTGCCGGCGGGATCGCGCGCGCGTACGACGAAGTAGAAAGTGCCGTGCGACGCTAGTCCCGACGTGCGAAAGACAGTCGCGCCCGGCGCCGTCGTCCAGGTCGGGCTTGCGAAGCTTTCCCCGCCGGCGCGTGTGGCCTCGTAGATGTCGTACACGATCTCCGAGCTCGGGGCGGCTGGATCGCTCGCCGGTTGCCAGCGCAGCGTGAACGGAGTCGTCTCGCCCGGTCGCTGCGGCCCCGGCGTGCAGGCGAGCGCGCTGACGAGCCCGCCAAAGCTCGGTGCAGCCCCGCCGGCGCCCTCGACGTGGAGCGTGAAGCGGGCGAGCGGGGTCAGCACTATGTACAGCGGGCACGCCTCACCGTGGGGGCACACCGGCGTCTGTAACTGCTCGACCCGCCCAGCATACGTACCCGGGCACCAGCGCCCGCCGAGCGCGCGCGGGTCGAGCGTCACGCTGACGCGCGTCCCCGCCGGAGCATTCGGCGCGCGAACCGAGAAGCTCGCGATGCATCCGCCCGACGTCGAGGCCGAGCCCGTCAGCTCGTCGTAGCGATGCGCCCCGTTGATCGTGCCGGTCCTCGCCGGAACCCTGAAGCTGACCTTGAAGGTGGTGTTGCTGCCGCCGAGCGGCGGTGTCACGCGGACGTGCAGAGCCGGCTGCCCGAGCGATATGGCGCCGGCCAGCAATGAAGCGACGACCGTCGGAGCTGCCACCACGTCACTGTGACACGCCGGCGCGGCAGAAGTTGCAGCGCCCGGAGCGGCGCTAGCCGAACGTCGGCGGAGCCGGCTCGGCGGCCGAACCGCGGCCCTCGAGCGCGACCAGCACGCGCGGAAGATCGGACTCGCCGATCAGGACCTGGCGCGGCTTCGATCCCTCGTAGCCGGAGATGATCCCGCGACGTTCGAGCATGTCGATCAGACGGCCGGCGCGCGTGTAGCCGAGGCGCAGCCGTCGCTGGAGCATCGACGTCGACGCGGTACCCATCTCGACGACGAGCTCGATCGCCTGCCCGAGCAGCGGGTCCTCGTCGGGGTCGAAGCCCTCCCCTTCGTCGCTCTCCTCGACCGCCGGCTCGACCTCCTCCAGCAGCTCCTCGCGCAGCTCGGGCTCGCCCTGACGGCGCCAGTGCTCCGTCAGCACGCTGATCTGCCCCTCGTCGACGAACGCCCCCTGGATCCGCTGCGGCGCCGAGCTGCCGATCGGGGCGAACAGCATGTCGCCGGCACCGAGCAACGACTCGGCGCCGTTCTGGTCGAGAATCACGCGCGAATCGACCTGCGACGAGACCGCGAACGCGATCCGCGACGGCACGTTCGCCTTGATCATCCCCGTGATCACATCGACGCGCGGTGACTGCGTCGCGAGCACGAGGTGGATCCCCACGGCGCGCGCCTTCTGCGCCAAGCGGATGATCGAGTCCTCGACATCGGCCGGGGCGACCATCATCAGGTCCGCGAGCTCGTCGATCACGCAAAGGATGTACGGAAGCGAGCGCTCGCCGCGCGCGGCGCGGTGGCGGTTGAGCTCGACTAGCGAACGCGTCCGCGCGAGCGACATGATCCCGTAGCGCTGCTCCATCTCGCGCACAAGGTTCATCAGCGCGTTCGCGGCCATCCGCGGGTTCGTGATGACCGGCGTCAGCAGGTGCGGGATCGAGTCGTAGTGGTTCAGCTCGACCTGCTTCGGATCGACCAGCACGAGCCGGACCTCGTGCGGGCTCGCGCGCAAAAGGACACTGACGAGCATCGCGTTGACGGCGGCAGACTTGCCCGAGCCGGTCGTGCCGGCGACGAGCAGGTGTGGCATCTTCGCCAAATCGGCGCCGATTGCGCGCCCCGCGACGTCCTTGCCGAGCCAGACCGAGAGCGGCGACCACTCCGCCGGTGGCTCCTGGAAGACGTCGCCGAGTCGCACGATGCGCCGTTGCGCGTTCGGCACCTCGACGCCGACTGCCTGCTTGCCCGGAATTGGCGCGAGGATCCGCACGTCGGTCGCTGCGAGGGCGTACGCGAGGTCGTCCTTCAGCGCGGCAACCTTCGACACCTTCGTCCCAGGCGCGAGCCGCAGCTCGTAGCGCGTGATGTGCGGCCCGGCGACCGTACCGACCACGTGAGCCGCAACGCCGAAGTGTCCGAGCGCCTCGATCAGACGCGCGGCCACCTTCGCCTGCCCCGCCGTGTCGGGGCGCGTCTGCTCGCTGGTCGAGCGCGTGAGCAGGCTGACCGGCGGCAGGCGCCACTCGAAGCTCGGGTCATCGGTCACGGCGGCGCGGTAGCGACCCATCGGCGTCAGCGCTGGCTCCTCGACCTCGGGCAGCACGAGCTGCTCGGCGGCGTCTTCTTCTATTGGCTCCGCCCCTTCGGGCTCCGCCCGGAAGACAAGCGGGCCGAACGAAGCATCCTCGTGAGCTTGGTCGAGCTCGTCAGGAAAAGCGTCCTCGTCGACCGCTGCCACGGCGTCGAAGCGTGCGGCGCGCAGGATCAACTCCTCGTCGAGCGGCTCCGGCGGGTGCATCGACTTCGCGACCGGCGCGGGGCGCTCGCGACGCAGGTCCGTGATCGACACCGACGGGAACCGTGCCGTTGCGTCGGCGATCCCCTCGCCCGCCGACGCCAGCATCATCGCGAGCGAGCCGCCGCTCAGCAGCACGACGCCGGCGAGGAAGAGGAAGACCGCGAGGAAGTTCGCGCCAAGCGTGCCGACCAGGTGCGTCACAGCCCACAGCTCGCCCTGACCGACGATGCCGCCGCGCTGCTCGAAATAGGCCGATTGCCAGTAGCTCGAGCCGACGGCCGGGCCGATGATCCCAAGCGTGCCGCCGGCGAGCCCGAGGGTCGTTGACGCGAAGAGGAGGACCGGACTCGCGCGCAGCGGGCGCAGGTTGCCGATCAGCGGTCGCAGCACGAGGATCGAGCCGTACACGGCGAGCGCAAGCGGCACCCCATCGCGCACCTTGCCGAAGAGCCACGCGAGGGCCCGCGCGAGGCCGTTGCCGACGCTCCCGCCGTTCCAGTGCGCATAGAGCACGCAACCCATGAACACGGCGAGCGCGACAAGGCCGAGCCCGATGACGTCGAGTGAGCGCTGGTCGAGGCGAAGCGAGATCCGCCGCAGCTGGCGCTTGCGCCGGCGCGGCGCCGCACGTCGACGCGCGCTCGTGCTCCTACGCGCGGGCGCTTTGCGCGTCCGACCAGAGGACGATCGTGGTGCCATCGCCCCGCAATTCGACGTGCAGACGCGGATGCCTGCGAGGATTCAATTGGACGTAAAGATCGCGCTGCAGGTTGCGATTCCGCCGTAACATCGTCTCATGAGCGACTATGCACGATCACCTCGCGTGCTCGTCGTCGAGGACGACGCGGACATCGCCGATGTCCTCGTCCGCTCGCTCCGCCTCGAGGGCTACGACGTGCGCCTCGCGACCGACGGCGTTCGCGCTCTCGACGATGCTCACGCATTCCTCCCAGACCTCGTCGTGCTCGATCTCGGCCTACCGCGCCTGGACGGCGTTGAGGTCGCAAAGCAGCTGCGCGCCGACTCCGACGACGTGCCGATCTTGATGCTCACCGCGCGCGACGCGCTCGAGGCACGCGTGACCGGCCTCGATGCGGGCGCCGACGACTATCTCGTCAAGCCGTTCGAGCGACAGGAGCTCCTCGCGCGCCTGCGCGCCCTGCTGCGCCGCCGCCCGCCGCGCGGCAGCGCACCGCTGCGCGTCGCCGATCTCCTGCTCAACCCGGACACGCACGAGGTTCGCCGCGGCGAGCGCGATATCGAGCTCACCCAGCGCGAGTTCGAGCTGCTCGAGTACCTGATGCGCAACGAGCGCATCGTGATCTCGCGCCAGCGCCTGCTCGACGAGGTCTGGGGCTATGACCCGTTCTCCACGACCAACACGATCGAGGTGTTCGTCTCGAACCTGCGCCGCAAGCTCGAGGCAGGCGACGAGCCGCGCCTCCTGCACACGATCCGCGGTGCCGGCTACGTCATCCGCGCCTAGCTCGCGGCGCCGCACGCCGCTCTCGCGGCTCCCGATCCGCCTGCGCCTGGCGGTGAGCGTTGCCGGCGTCACATTCGGGCTGCTGACGGTGTTCGGCGTCGCCGTGCGCGAGCTGACGGCGCACCGGTTGCGCTCGAACCTCGACTCGCAGCTGGTCACAGAGGGCGGCAACCTCGAGGACGCGTTTCATCCCGACTTCCAGTCCGGCGGCCTCTACATCCCCAACCTCCCGGACTTCAAGGTCGGTGGCGGGCAGATTCGCGTGTACCGGCTCAACGGCTCGATTCCGCCCGGGAACATCGACACAGGCTCGCCCTACCTGGGTAATCCCCTTCCCGAGCCGCCGACGTACCGGATCAACACCTTCAGCGGCTATCAGGTGATCACCGAGACGGCGACCTTCAGCGGGTTCGGGCTGATCATCCAGTACGGTCTCCCGCTCGCGTCGCTCCAGTCGGAGATCGCAAACCTCGACGTCCTCGTGGTGCTTGGCGTGCTCGCCGCGACGGCGCTCGCCTTCGCCGCCGGCTGGTTAGTCGCGCGCCGCGCGATCAGGCCGATCGCGGAGCTGACCGCCGCGGCCGCTGAGATCGAGCGCACGGGCGACCCGTCGGTGAAGCTCCCGGAGCCGACCGCCGACGACGAGGTCGCGGAACTGTCACGCACGCTGCAGACGATGCTCACCTCGCTCGCCGATGCGCGCGCTCGCACGGAAGCCGCGCTCACGCGCCAGCGCGCTTTCGTCGCCGACGCCTCGCACGAGCTGCGCACACCGCTCACGAGCGTGCTCGCGAACCTCGAGCTGCTCGAGGACGGGCTGCACGGCCAGGAGCGCGAGATCGCACAATCCGCGCTGCGCTCGACCCAGCGCATGCGCCGTCTCGTCGCCGATCTTCTGCTGCTTGCGCGCTCGGACGTGCAACACCCGGCAACGCGCGACCAGGCGGCGGACCTCGCCGACCTCGTGATCGCGGCAGCGGCCGAGCTCGAGCCTTCTTCCGAAGATCACGAGATCGAACTCGACGTGCAACCGGCCCACCTCCTCGGCAGCCCCGACGACCTCCAGCGCATCGTGATCAACCTGCTCGAGAACGCGATCCGTCACACGCCGCCCGGCACGCACATCCGTGCGAGCACGCGCACGATCGAGGACGGCGGCGTCGAGCTTGTCGTCGAGGATGACGGCCCCGGTATCGACCCGGAGATTCGCAAGCATCTCTTCGAGCGCTTCGTCCGTGGCGGCGGCGATGTTGGCGGCTCGTTCGGGCTCGGGCTCGCGATCGTGCAAGCGGTTGCCCGCAGCCACAGCGGAGCGGTCGAGGTGTCGAGCCGCCGGCAGAAGGGCACGCGGTTCACCGTGACCCTCCCGGGCGCGCCCGCCTTGGTGCCCGAGCCGACACCACCCGAAGCGTTAGCCTCGAGCCCGGCCGGCAGGCCTGAGTAACTACACCTCGACGACGACCGGCATGACCATCGGTCGCCGGCGCAGGCGCTCGTAGACGAGCGCGGCGAGGTTGTCGTGCAGCGTGTCCGTGAGCGCGTCGAGCTCGCGCACGCCGTCTTTGACCGCACGCTCGAGCGACTCTTCGACGGCGAGCTTGATCTCCCCCACGAGCTTGCCCGCCTCGTCCATGAAGGGCACGCCGCGGAAGATCACCTCGGGGTCGGCGACCGAGCCTCCGCTCTGCTCGGAGATCGTCGCGACCACGATGAAGATTCCGTCGGCGGAGAGCATCCGCCGGTCGCGCAGCGCCGCGTCGGCGATGTCGCCGATATCGACGCCGTCGACGAAGATCATGCCGGCGCGCTCGGACTCGCCGAAGCGCGCGCGCCGCGCGTCGATCTCGAGCGGCTGCCCGTTGGCCGCGCGGAAGATCGCATCCGGCTCGATGCCGACCGCTTCGCCGAGCTGCCCGTGCAGGCGCATCCGCTTGTAGTCGCCGTGAAACGGCATCAAATAGCGCGGGCGCAGCAGGTTCAGCATCAGCTTCAGCTCCTCTGCATAGCCATGGCCCGACGCGTGAATCGCGGCGTCACGTGTCGTGATGACATCGCAGCCGATCTGGTAGAGGCGGTCGACGGTCTCGTTGACGGCTCGTTCGTTGCCGGGGATCGGCGTCGCCGAGAAGACGACGGTGTCGCCCTCGCGCAGCGCAACCTGCGGGTGGTCGCGGTAGGCCATGCGCCGCAGCGCCGAGAGCGGCTCGCCCTGCGAGCCGGTCGAGATGATCACGATCTGATCGTCGCGGAAGTCGGCGAGCTCGCGCGGCGGGATCATCAGGCCGTCCGGCACCTCGATGTGGCCCAGCTCACGCCCGATTCCGACGTTCTTGCGCATCGAGCGCCCGACCAGCGAGACCTTGCGGTCAAGCGCGGCGGCGGCGTCGATGACCTGCTGCACGCGGTGGATGTTCGAGGCGAAGCTCGTGACGATGATCCGTCCCCCGGCCCGCGCGAAGACCTGCTCGAGCTCCGGTCCGACGACAGACTCGGAGGGCGAGAAGCCATTGCGGTCGGCGTTCGTCGAGTCCCCGCACAAGAGCAGCACGCCCTCGGCCCCGAGCTGCGCGAGCCGCGAGATGTCGGCCGGCTCGCCATCCACGGGCGTCTGGTCGAACTTGTAGTCGCCGGTGAGCACCACGGTTCCGAGCTCGCCTGTGAGCGCGACCGCGCACGAGTCGGGGATCGAGTGCGTCATGTGGATCAGCTCCGCGCTGAAGGGCCCCAGCTCGAGCGACTCGCCCGGCTGGACATCGATCAGGACGGCGTCGCGCAGCTTGTGCTCGTCGAGCTTCGAACGCGCCATCGCCATCGTCAAGGACCCGCCATAGACCGGCGGCATCGCGACCGGCGCGAGCTCGCGCAGGACCCAGGGCAGCGCCCCGAGGTGGTCCTCGTGCCCGTGCGTGACGACGATCGCCTCGATGTCCGTGGCGCGCTCGCGCAGGTAGCTGAAGTCCGGCAAGACGAGGTCGATGCCGATCATCTCAGGGGTCGGGAAGCGCAGACCGACATCGACGACGACGATCCGATCGTCCTCCTCGACGACGGTCATGTTCTTGCCGATCTCGCCCAGCCCCCCGAGGGCGAGTATCCGCAGCTTGCTCACGCCGTTAGCTGGCCGACGAGCTCGTGGCGTACGAGCATCGCGCGGACGATCTCGCGCTCACGCTCATCCACCTCGACGAGCGGCAGGCGCAGGCCGCCGACGCGGTGTCCGAGCAGCTCCAGTGCAGCCTTCGTCGGTGCCGGGCTCGCGGTGATGAAGATCGTCTCGTAGACGTCGCGCAGCGACGCGTCGATCTCCGCCCGGCGCTCGGGTTCGTCGACCATCCGGCGCATCTGCGGCCCGACGATGTGGCTCGCGACGAGGATTCCACCGGGCTCGCCCATGTCGAGCGTGCGCGCGAAGATCCCGTCGTTGCCGGCGTAGATCCGCAAGCCGTCGATCGGCGCGAGGTTGTCGTCGTTGGCCTGCTTCACGAAGTCGATGCGCTCGATCTGCGCGAGCTCGGCGAGCAGATCGTTGGGCATGTCGGTGCCGGTGCGCTGCGGGATGTTGTAGAGCACGACCGGAACGTCGGCGGCGTGCGCGACCTCTTCGAAATGGCGCACGATCCCGCGGCGGCTCGGGCGGTTGTAGTACGGCGTGACCGACAGCACGGCGTCGACGCCGAGCTCGCAGCAGCGCTCCGTCAGGTGCACGGCGTGGCGCGTGTCGTTCGATCCGGCGCCGGCGATGATGCTGACACCCTCCGGGCGCTCGCGCACCGCGAGCTCGACCAGCCCGAGATGCTCGTCGTCGCTCAGCGTCGCCGCTTCGCCGGTCGTCCCGCAGACGACGAAGCCGTCCGAGCCGTTGGCCGCGAGGTGATGCATCAGCGAGACGAACGCGTCCTCGTCGACGCGCAGCTCCTCGTCGAACGGCGTGACGAGCGCCGTGATGACGCTCCCGAGATCGTCCATCGACTCAGTATCGCAAGCAAAGGCCTAGCGGTGTCAGCTCTAGTGACTCGGCGTCGGCTTGCGCTCGCGCAGCGCGTCGGTGAACCGCCGCGGGACGCGCGGCTCCCCGAGCCGGCCGCGCTCCCACAGCGTGATTACGACGAGCTCGCCCGCACGCCGATCGTGGCGCACGACAAACACGACGTCCCGGTCGACGAGATCTGCGACGTAGAGCGCACCGAGCGCCGGCTTCCGCGCGCCGTCGGGCGGAGTGTCACTGACGCGCCCCGCCGCCCAAGCACGCGCCACGCGACCGGCTATCTCGAGCCGCGAATCGAGGCCACCCTCCCTGGCCGCGACCCTCTGCCGGAAGCGCTCGACCGCATGGTCGGTCACCGCAACGGTCGCTCCTCGGTCTACTGGCGATTCGCCGTCACTCACGTCGCGAACAAAAGGTGCTCGAGCCCAACGACCGGCGAGCTCTCCAACGAGGACACGCGGCGAATCGCCAGCAGCATTCCCGGCATGAACGAGCGGCGGTCGATCGAGTCGTGACGAATCGTCAGTGTCTGACCGACATCGCCGAGGATCACCTCTTGATGGGCGACGAGCCCCGGCAGGCGAACGGAGTGGATCGGCGGCTCACGACCAGTCTGTTCGGCGATCAGCTCCGCGGTGCGCGCGGCCGTGCCGCTCGGCGCGTCGAGCTTGCCGTCGTGGTGGAGCTCGATGATCTCGGCGGCCTGCATGTGTTGCGCGGCCTCGACGGCGAAACGCATCATCAAAACGGCGCCGATCGCGAAGTTCGGAGCGACGAAGATGTTCGCGCCGCTCAGGCCCTCCAACCCGGCCACGCTGAACCCACTCGTGCCGATCACGACGTGGACGCCGGCAGCGACGCACGCGCGCGCGTTGGCGAGTGCGACCTCCGGCTGTGTGAAGTCGACCACGACCTCGCAGTCCGGCAGGATCGCCGCGAGCTCGATGCCGAGTGCGGGGTCCGCGCGGCCCGCGAGATCGAGGTCGTCGGCCTCCTGGATCGCGTCACAGGCCGTGCTGCCCATGCGTCCAGCGGCGCCGGCTACGCCGACCCTGATCACGTCGCGACCGCGACGTCGGGCTGAAGGCGCGCGATCGCCTCGCGGAACAGCTCCTCGTCGGGGCCGATCGCGCCGACCGACAGGTGCGCGGCGTCGTAGAGCTCGCGCGCAAGCGCCGTCAACTGGTCCGCGTCGACCTTGTCGATCCGCGCGATCACCTCGTCGAGGCCGAGGATCTCCATCTTCGCGAGCATGTTCGAACCGAGGCGCTCCATGCGAGCCGTCGTCGACTCGAGCGCGAGCACGACGCGGCCCTTGACGTTGTCCTTCGCCCGCGTCAGCTCCTCCTCGCTGACGGGCTCCTCGCGCAGGCGCTCCAATTCCTCCCCGATCACCTTGACGACCTCGGCGAGGTTGTCCGTGCGCGTCCCAACGTAGAGGCCGACCTGGCCCGTGCCGGCATAGAGGCTCTGGAAGGTGAAGACCGAGTATGCGAGGCCACGCCGCTCACGCACCGCCTGGAACAGGCGCGACGAGGACGTCCCGCCCGCGAGGCTGTCGAGCACGCGCAGTGCGAAGCGGCGCTCGTCCTCGCGCGGCAGTCCGAGCCCGCCAATGCAGACGTGGAACTGCTCGGTGTCCTTGCGCCGGAAGAGGGCGCGCGGCGCACTGGCCGCCGGTGGCGGTGGCGCGCTGACATGCCGCAACAGGTCTGGGGCTGAGCGCATCGCTCCCTCGGCCCACGCAACGACCTGGTCGTGGCTGACGCTGCCGGCGGCGGCGATGACGATGTTCTGCGGGAAGTAGCGCTCGTCGTGGAAAGCGAGCAGCTGCTCGCGGGTTGCGTGCCCCACGACCTCCGCTCGCCCGAGGATCGCTCGCCCGAGCGGGTGGTGGGGGAACACCGCCTCGCCGAAGATGTCGAAGACGAGATCCTGCGGGTCGTCCTCGTACATCGCGATCTCCTCGAGCACGATCGCGCGCTCCTCGGCCAAGCCGGTGAGCGCGGGTTCGGTGACCATCTGCGCGATCACGTCGAACGCGCGCTCGAGGTGGATGTCGAGCACGCGGGCGAAGACCGAGGTCCCCTCCTTGCCGGTCCCGGCGTTGAGCTCGGCTCCCATCGCATCGAAGATCTGGTCGATCTCCTCGGAGCCGTAACGCGCCGTCCCGCGGAAGAGCATGTGCTCGAGTAGGTGCGACAGGCCGGCCTGCTCGTCGCTCTCGGTCACCGAGCCGGTCCCGATCCAGAACCCGAGGGCGACGGAGCGCACCTCGGGCACGTGCTCGGTGACGACACGCACGCCGCCATCGAGCTCGGTGATCTGATGCTGGGTCATCGTGTTGGAGCTTCCGGGTGGCACGCGTCGCGTACCACCCGCCGGGCGGCGCTAGCGGCGCGGCCGACCCGAGCCACGCGAGCCGCCGTTGCGGCCACCCTCGCGGCCACCCTCGCGGGGGCGCCGCGGCCGGTCGCCGCCGTTGCTGGCAGCGGCAAGCGCGGTCAGCTCCTCCACCGTCTTGCCCGCGATCTCCGGATCGTCGGCGCGGCGGACGCCGATTCGGCCGCGCTCGCGGTCGACCTCGACGACGCGCACGGCGACCTCATCGCCCTTGTTCAGCGCCTCCTCGACCGTGTCGACCCGCTTGCCGGGCGAGACGTTCGAGATGTGGAGCAGGCCATCGGTCCCCTTCGAGAGCTCGATGAAGGCGCCGAATGCCGTCGTCTTGACGACCTTGCCGAGGTACTCGTCGCCGACCTCGACCTCCTTCATCATCTGCCTGATCCGCTCGACGAGGGCATCTGCCATCTCGCCGTTCGCGGAGTAGATCAGGACCTGACCGTCGTCGTTGACGTCGATCTGCGAGTCGTACTCCTCGCACAGGCCGCGAATCGTCTCGCCGCCCTTGCCGATCAACAGCCCGATCTGGCTCGGATCGATCTGGACCTTCTCGATCCGCGGCGCGTACTCGCTGAGGGACTCGCGCGGCGCCTCGATGATCGCCGCCATCTGCGCGAGGATCGCGGTGCGCGCCGCGTGGGCCTGCGTCAGCGCGTCGCGCAGGATGTCGAACGTGACGCCCGAGATCTTGATGTCCATCTGCAGCGCGGTGATGCCGCGGTCGGTTCCGGCGACCTTGAAGTCCATGTCACCGAGGTGGTCCTCGACGCCCGCGATGTCGGTCAGGACGATGTAGTCATCGCCCTCCTTGATCAGGCCCATCGCGATGCCCGCAACGGGCCGCGCGATCGGGACGCCGGCATCCATCAGCGCGAGCGAAGAGCCGCAGACCGAGGCCATCGACGAGGAGCCGTTTGACTCGAGGATGTCCGAGACGACGCGCACCGTGTAGGGGAACTCGTCGATCGTCGGGATCATCGGCACGAGCGCGCGCTCGGCGAGCGCCCCGTGGCCGATGTCGCGCCGCTTGGGCCCGCCCAGTCGGCCGGTCTCCCCGACCGAGAACGGCGGGAAGTTGTAGTGATGCCAGTAGTACTTCTTCGTCTCTAGCCCGAGCGTGTCGAGGCGCATCTCCTCCTTGAGCGTGCCGAGCGCGACGACGCTGAGCGCCTGCGTCTGGCCGCGCGTGAAGAGCGCCGAGCCGTGGGCGCGCGGTAGCACGCCGGCTTCGATCGTGATCGGGCGGATCTCGTTCTCGGCGCGCCCATCGGGGCGCTTCTTGTGCACGGCGATGCGCTCGCGGATGATCGACTTCTCGAGCGCGTCGAAGGCAAGCTGGGCCGCGGCGCGCTTCTCCTTCGCATCCTCGGCCTCGGGGTCGCCGCCGTACTGCTCGAGGACGGCCTCCTCGACGGCCTTCGTCGCGTCCTGGCGCGCCAGCTTGTCCTCGACCTGCGTCGCCGAGTCAAGCGCCGCGCCATGCGATGAGCGGATCGACTCGAGCAGCTCGGAGTCGGCCTTGAGCACGACCACCTGCAGCTTCTCCTTGCCGACCTTCGCGGCGAGCTCGCGCTGGAGCTGGCAGAGCTTCTTGATCTCGCTGTGAGCGATGTCGAGGGCGTCGAGGATCTCGGCTTCGGGGATCTCTCGCGCGCCGGCCTCGACCATCAAGAGCGCGTCCTCGGTGCCCGCGACGATCAGGTCGAGGTCCGTTCCGGAGAGCAGGTCCTCCTCGCGCGGGTTGACGACGAAGTTCCCGTCGACCTTGCCGATCCGCACCGCGCCGACCGGCTGGGGCAGCGGAATGTCGGAGATCATGATCGCCGCCGACGCTGCGTTCATCGCCAGGATGTCGTAGGGGTGGACGTGGTCGACGGACAGCGGGATCGCAACGATCTGCGTGTCGTAGCGCCAGCCCTTCGGGAACAGCGGGCGGATCGGACGGTCAATCATCCGCGCGGTGAGCGTGCCCTTCTCCCCCGAGCGACCTTCGCGCTTGAAGAACGAGCCGGGGATCTTCCCGGCGGCGTACATGCGCTCTTCGACGTCGACGGTCAGCGGCAGGAAGTCCGCGTCACGCAGATCGCCGACGGTGGCGGTCGCGAGGACCATCGTGTCGCCCTGGCGGACTACTACGGCGCCGCCTGCCTGCTTCGCAACTCGTCCGGTCTCGAACGAGATTTCGCTGCCCGCGATCGTCGCAGACAGCCGGGTGATGCCATTACTCATTTGTTGCCTCTCTGCCACCCATCTGGCGGCACACGTTTCTTATCTCTCTTGGAGCTAGGCTAATCCTAGCCGGTGGGGTGGCTTGGACGCTCATGCTGCCGGCGCGTCAAGCAGCACACCGACGTGGCGCTGATCGCGATCGGGTGAACGTCGGGAGAAAGCCGCGAGGATGCTTACTTGCGCAGGCCCAGCGAGCTGATCAGCGCCCGGTAGCCCTCGATGTCGGTGCGCTGGAGGTAGTCGAGGAAGCGGCGACGCCTGCCGACCAGCATCAACAGCCCGCGGCGCGAGTGGTGGTCGTGGCTGTGGGTGCGCAGGTGATCGGTGAGCTCATTGATCCGCTCGGTCAGCTGCGCGACCTGGACCTTCGTGTTGCCGGTGTCCTGCTCATCGCGGCCGTACTCGCGCGCGAGCTCGCGCTTTCGCTCTGCTGTCAGCGTCATCGGCCGTCAAAGCTAGCAGACGCGCAGATCGCTCTGACACGTGCGACGTCGTCGTACATCGCGGCGATCAGCGCATCAGCGCTCTCGAAGCGGCGCTCGCCGCGCAGACGCTCGAGGAAGCGAAGGCGCAGCTCGCCGCCGTAGAGGTCGCCGTCGAAGTCGATCAGGTAGGCCTCGATCAGCTCGCCGCGCCCGGACTCGAAGGTCGGGCGCACACCGACGTTCACGGCGGCTGCCACCGCGCCGGACGCCGGACGCGACGGGATGCTCGCGAGGCAGGCATAGACACCGTGGCCAGGCTCGGCGAGCCGCTCGTCCGGCACGAGGTTCGCGGTCGGGAACCCGAGCTCGCGACCTCGGCGGTCGCCCTCGACGACCGTCCCGCGCAACTCGAAAGGCGCGCCGAGCATTCGCGCGGCTCGGCCGACCTCCCCGGCGGCGATCAGCGAGCGGATATGGCTCGAGGAGACGACTTCGCCGTCGAGCTCGCGCAGCGCCACGACGCGCGTCTCGAATCGGGAATCCCCGGCGAGCATCCCCGCGTCCCCGCGCGCGGCTCGCCCGAAGCGGAAGTTCTCGCCAACCGAGACGCCGGCGGCGGCGAGGCGACCGACGATCACCTCGTCGACGAACTCGGCCGCGCTGCGCGTTGCGAAGGCCGCATCGAAGTCGATCACGATCAACTCCTGGACGCCGAGCGAGGCGATGATGTCGGCCTTGATCGGCAGCGGCGTAAGAATCCGCGGCGTGTGCGACGGGCGCAGCACGGACACCGGGTGCGGATCGAAGGTGAGGACGCTCGCGGCGTCGGCGATGACGTCCCGGTGACCGAGGTGCACGCCGTCGAACGTCCCGATCGCGAGCTGCGACACGCCGGGCGTGGCCTGCTCCAGGGAGACGGTCCTCACAGGCGGCTCAGCTTCATCGGTCCGTCCGCCTCGTGGTGCTCGGCAAGCGCCAAAGCACGGCCCGCCCGGTCGGTCAGCAGCGCGGCGGCGTGGGCGGTTGGGACTTCGACGCGTCGCCCATGCGCGAGCGCCGCGGTTTGCTCTTCATCGAGCACGAGAATCGGAAGAAAGCGCGCGCACGCGGCGCGAACGTCCAGCAGGCTCGGCGCGCCCTCGGCGGGCCACGCGTCATCGACCGTGAACGGGCCGATCCGGGTACGGCGCAGCTCGAGGCAGTAGGCGTCCCCCAGTGCCCCAACCAGCGAGCGCACGTAGGTCCCCGCGGAGCAGGTGAAGCGCAGGGCAAGCTCGTCGCCGGCTCGCCAGAGCTCTTCGGCCGCGTAGACCTCGACCTCGCGCTCGGGCAGCTCGAAGAGCTCGCCGCGACGCGCCCGCTTGTAGGCCCGCTCGCCCGCCACCTTGATCGCCGAATAGGCCGGCGGGTGCTGGCGAATTCGCCCGTGCGGCAGCTGCAGTGGCTCCGCGGGGCGCCGCCCGGTCTCCGTTATCTCCCCCTCGGTGTCGCCGGTCGTCGACGTCGCGCCAACGCGGGCCAGTACGTCGTAGGTCTTCGGCAGCGCCATGAAGAGCCGCTGCAGGCGGGTGGCCTGGCCGACGAGCAGGATCAGGAGCCCTGTCGCGAACGGGTCGAGCGTCCCGGCGTGGCCGACCCTGCGTTCGCCGAGCGCGCGCCGGGCGCGCGCGACCACCGCATGGGAGCTGATGCCGCGCGGCTTGTCGGCGAGCAGAACCCCGGCGGTCGCGCTCACACCTGGGCGCGAATCGCGTCGATCAACGCGCTTGCCGAAAGCTCGCTCGTGAAGCCCGCTGCCCTGCGGTGTCCGCCGCCACCGTAGAGACGCGCGATCGCGGAGACATCGATCTCGTTGTCGGTCGCGCGCAGCGACACCTTGCGTTGGACCCCGCGCCCGTTCGCCGTTACCTCGCGAATCAGGATCGCAACCTTCACTCCCGTCAGTGCGCGCAGATGGTCGATCACGCCCTCGCTGTAGCTGTCCTCCGCACCGGTCTCGGCGAAGTCCGAGATCGTGAGTACCGCGGATGCGACGCCGTCGTCGGTGAACACCTTGAGGCTCTGGAGCGCGCGGCAGAGCAGTGCGAGCTTCGCCTGCGGGATCTCCTCGTAGATCCGCCGGTAAATGGCGGCGACATCGACGCCGGCGCCGATCAGCTCGGCCGCCATCAGGTGCGAGCGCGGCGTCGTGTTCTCGTAGGAGAACCGCCCGGTGTCGGTGACGAGCCCGACGTAGAGCGCCTCCGCGATCCCGGTCGTCAGCTCGACGCCGGTCTGGTGCAGCAGGTCCCAGACGATCTCGGCGGTGCACGATGCGTCCTCGACGACGTAGTTGACGGTGCCGAAGCGCGTGTTGTCGTGGTGGTGGTCGATGTTGACGAGCGTCTTGCCGTCGTGCAGGGCCGCCAGCGGGTTGCGGTCGAGGTTGCCGCAGTCGAGGAACATCACGGTCCGCTCGGCGAGGTCGCTCGGCGGCCCGGTGACTAGTCCGTCAAGCGACAGGAACCGGTACTCGTTGGGCAGCGGGAAGTCGTCGGGCGCGATCACCATCACCGAGTCCTTGCGCAGTGCACGCAACAGGGCTTGCATCGCGATCAGCGATCCGAGCGCATCGCCGTCGGGGTGCTCGTGAGTCACCAGCAGGAAACGCTCCTGCGCATCGATCGTCGCGAGCACCGCCGCGCGCGCGTCCAGTGCGAGCGCCGCGTCGGTCATGCGAGATCGCCCCGCTGGCGCAGCAGCGCCTCGATCTGCATCGCGCGGTCTGTCGTGTCGTCGTAGCGGAACTCGAGCGTCGGTGTGCGGCGCAGCTTGAGCTCCTGGGCGATCCGCCCCTGCAGGTACCCGTGCGCGTGGCGCAACCCGGCGAGCGACGCCTCGCGGTCGGGCGCATCGCCGAGCACGCTGACATAGACGCGGGCCGACGTCAGGTCGGGGCTCGTACTGACGTCCGTGACGGTTACGAATCCCACACGCGGATCCTTGAGCTCCTCAGCGATTGCGTCGGCCAGCACCTGGCGGACCGCTTCGTCCACCCGGCGCATGCGCCCTCCAGCTGCCATCCTAGTCGCCTTTGACGGCCCAGGTCCAGTGGCCCGGACCGGTTCACGTCCTCGCGAGTTGGCGCTCGACCTTGCGCGTCTCGTACGCCTCGAGCACGTCCCCGTCCTTGATGTCCTGGAAGTTCGCGAGGACGATGCCGCACTCGTAGCCGGAGCTCACCTCGCGCGCGTCCTCCTGGAAACGGCGCAGGCTCGCGATCGTCGTGTCCGCGACCACCGTGCCGTCGCGGACGACACGCACGCGCGCGCCGCGCGTGACCTTGCCCTCGATCACGAACGAGCCAGCGATCGTGCCGATCCGCGACGCGCGGAATGTCTGGCGCACCTCCGCCTGGCCGATCGTCTCCTCGACCTCCTCCGGCTCGAGCATGCCCTGCATCGCGGCGCGCAGTTCGTCGATCGCGCGGTAGATCACCGAATAGCTGCGGATCTCGATCCCTTCGCGTTCCGCCAGCGCGCGCGCGTCGCCAACCGGACGCACATTGAACGCGAGGATCACTGCGTCGGAGGCTGCGGCGAGCATCACGTCGGACTCGCTGATGCCGCCCACGCCGCGGTGGATGATGTTGACCGCGACCTCGTCCTGCGGCAGCTTCGCGATCTCGTCCTCGACCGCCTCGACCGAGCCCGAAACGTCGCCCTTGAGCACGAGGTTGAGCTCCTTCACCGCGCCCTCCTGGGCGAGGCGGAACACGTCCTCGAGTGAGACCTTGCGACCCGAGCGCCGCGCGAGCGCCTCGGTCTTGAGCCGGTTCGCGCGCTCGCCGGCCAGCTGACGCGCACGGCGCTCGTTCTCGACGGCGCGCGCGAATTCGCCCGCCTCGGGAACGCCGTCGAAGCCGAGCACCTCGACCGGCTCTCCCGGCATCGCCTGGGCGGCCCGCGCGCCAGTGAAGTCCTGCATCGCGCGCACGCGACCGAAGTTGGCGCCCGCGACGAGCGAGTCGCCGACGTGCAGCGTGCCGCGCTGCACGAGCAGCGTCACGATCGGCCCGCGACCGGGGTCGAGCCGCGATTCGATCACCACGCCGGAAGCGGGCGCGTCGGGGTTCGACCGCAGCTCCTCGAGCTCGGCTACGACCTGGATCGTGTCGAGCAGCGACTCGAGTCCCTCCCGCGTCTTCGCCGAGACGTCGACGAACTCGACCTCGCCGCCCCACTCGGCGGGCTGGAGGCCGCGCTGGGTCATCTCGGTGCGAACGCGCTCGGGCTGCGCGCCCGGCTTGTCGATCTTGTTGACGGCGACGATGATTGGCACCCCCGCGGCGCGCGCGTGATCGATCGCCTCGTCGGTCTGAGGCTTCACGCCGTCGTCGGCCGCGACGACGATCACGGCGATGTCGGTGACGCGTGCGCCGCGAGCGCGCATCGCCGTGAAAGCCTCGTGGCCGGGCGTATCGAGGAAGGTGATCGCGCGACCCGCGTGCTGGGCCTGATAGGCGCCGATGTGCTGGGTGATGCCGCCGGCCTCCCCGGCGGCCACGGAGGTTTCGCGGATCGCGTCGAGCAGTGAGGTCTTGCCGTGATCGACGTGGCCCATGATCGTCACTACGGGCGGCCGCTCGGCGAGATCCTCGTCCTCATCCTCGAATTCGGGCTCGGCGATGTCGTCCGCGGCATGGACGATCTCGATGTCCTTCTTGAAGTCGTCGGCGAGCACTTGGATCGCGTCGTCGGAGAGCGTCTGGGTGAGCGTCGCCATCTCGCCGAGCGCCATCAGGTTGCGGATGATCTCCGGGACCGCGACGCCGAAGTACTCGGCGACGTCCTTCACCGTCGAGCCGGAGTTGATGCGGATCAGGTCTGTCGCCTCGAGCGCGCGCGTATCGAGCGGCGCCACGGTGTCGTCGTAGGTGCCCCGTCGACGGCGACCGCGCCGCGGCGGGCGCCGCGGCGGTTGACCGGCCGGACCACTTGTACGGCGCGAGGCTTGCGAGTCGATGACGACGCGACGGCGCCCGGCGATCGCGCCGGGTCGCTGCTCGCCCTGGCGCGAATCGCGCGTCGGGCGCGAGCGGACCGCATCTGCTCCGCCGTCTGGAGTCGCGCTGGCCGCCGGCGCCGGTGCCGCGACCGCAGCGGCGCTTGCCGCGGGCGAGCTCGCCGGCGCGGCGGCGATGCGCGCCGACGGAGCGGTCTTGCTCGCACCGTTGCGTGCGCCCGTGGCGCTCGCGGCGACCGGCGTCGGCGCAGCGCCGGCGCCTTGCAGCGCCGCCTGCGCTGCGCTCTCCTCGACCGCCGAGCTCGGCGCCTTCGCGTCGATGCCGGCAGCCTGCAGCGTCACGATCAGCTCCTTGGTCGGAACCCCCACCTGCTTGGCTATCTCGTGAACGCGTTTCTTTGCCATCTAATCGTCGATTCTACGTCGTTGCTGGCAGTTCCTGGCTGCGCCCGGCACCCTGCGGGCGCGCACCAGCCTCGCTGCGCTCGTCTTAGGAGGCGACGGGCACAGGCTCGCCGCCACCGCCCGCCTCGAGCGCCCGGTGCGCTTCGAGGCCGCAGTAGCGCGAGCCCGAGAGGGAAGCGTTCGGGCAGCGGCGGCCGTTCGACATGATCGCCGCGCAGCGACCCTGCGTCTCCTCCTCCTCGTAACCGTGCTCGGCCTCCTCGGCAGCGAACTCGGTTTCGGACTTGATGTCGACGCGCCAGCCGGTGAGGCGCGCGGCCAGACGGGCGTTCTGGCCCTCGCGGCCGATCGCGAGCGACAGCTGGTCGTCGGGGACGATCACGGTCGCCTGCTTTGCCGCGTCGTCGACGAGAACCTCGCGCACGCGCGCAGGCGACAGCGCCTTCGCCACGAAGCGGGCGGGCTCGTCGTTGTAGGGGATGATGTCGATCTTCTCGCCGCGCAGCTCGGAGACGACCATGCGCACGCGCGAACCGCGTGGCCCGACGCAGGCGCCAACCGGATCGACGCCGTCGGCGTGGGAGATGACCGCGATCTTCGAGCGGTAGCCGGGCTCGCGCGCGACGTTCGCGATCTCGACGAGGCCGTCGGCGATCTCCGGCACCTCGAGCTCGAAGAGCTTCTTGATCAGCTCCGGGTCGCGCCGCGAGACGATGATCGATGGCCCCTTCGCCTGCGGCGAGACTTCCTTGATCACGGCCTTGATCCGCTGCGAGTGGTCATAACGCTCGCCGTCGACCTGCTCGGACTTCGGCAGCAGCGCCTCGACGCGCTCGCGCAACTGGACGAGCGTGTAGCGCGAGTCCGACTGCTGCACGATGCCAGTGATCAGCTCGCCGACGCGGTCGCGGTACTCCTCGAACATCATGTCGCGCTCGGCCTCGCGGATCCGCTGGAGGATCACCTGCTTGGCGGTCTGCGCTGCGATCCGCCCGAAGTCGTCGGGCGTGACGTCGCGCTCGTCGATCTGGTCGCGGTACTGCTCGAACTTCGCCGGGTCGATCTCCGGCTCCTCGGGCTCGCGCATCTCCCCAGTCTCGGGGTCGATCGTCGTGCCCTCGTCGATCGTCTCGACGATCAGGTGCGCCTCGAGCTGCTCGGGGATGATCAGCTCGATCACGCGAAAGTCGGCTGTCTCGCGGTCGATCTCAACGCGGGCGTACTTGGCGGCGCCCGGCTGCTTCTTGTAGGCGGAAAGCAGCGCGTCCTCGAGCGCGACCATCAACCGCTCGGAGTCGATGCCCTTCTCCTGGGCAAGCGCGTGCATCGCGTCGAGGATCTCGCGTGACATTGCCTCAATCCTCCAGCAGGTGGGAGCGCTCGATTGCCGCGTACGGGATCGCGACGACCCCGTCTGGCACGGCGAGCGTCACCTCGTCGGTGGACGCCCCCACCAGCTCGCCCGTCAGATCGCGCTGCGTGAAGCTCTCGCAGCCCGCCGCAACGCGAACGCGCGCGCGCCGCCCGACGAAGCGCCGGAAGTGCTCCGGCTTTGCGAGTGGCCGGCGCGGGCCGGGCGAGCTCACCTCGAGCGAGTCGCCGCCGCGCAGATCCGCGAGGGCGCGCGCGACGCGCTCGGTGTGCGCGAGCGTGACCCCCTCCGGGTGATCGATGAACACGCGCAGCGTCGCGCCCGAGCGCTCGACGGCCAGCACTTCGATTGCGGGCTCGATCTCCGCGACGCGCTGCTCGATGTCGGTTTGTAGCTGGTTCATGACGAAAAAAAAGCGGGCGAGCGCCCACTTCCGATTAGGGACTGCCGGTCTTCCGTGACCGGCACGAAAGCTGTCGCGTGAGTCTACCAGCATGAAGGCGGCTATTCTCAGCGCCGCTGATGCGCGCACCGCTGGTCCTCGCCGCGCTCCTCGCGGGACTCCTCGGGTCTTCTGCGGCCGCGGCCGGCGCAGGCCAGCCGAGCACCTGGCTCTGCCGCCCGGGCTTGACTTCAGATCCGTGCGCCTCCTCGTTGGCCGCGACCGCGGTGAACGCCGCCGGCAAACCGTCGCTGGTGAACGCGAGCCCGGCACGCACGAGCGCGTTCGACTGCTTCTACGTCTACCCGACCGTCTCCGGCGAGAGCTCGACGAACGCGGACCTGCGGATCCAGGCGGCGGAGACCGACGTCGCCCAGGAGCAGGCCTCACGCTTCGCGCAGGTCTGCCAGGTCTACGCGCCGATCTACCGTCAGGTCACCCTCGCCGGCCTGCTCGCGGGCGCCGCCGTCAAGGCCGGACCGGTCGCGATCGCCTACAACTCGATCGCGGCGGCGTTCGAGGACTTCCTCGCGCACTACAGCGATGGGCGCCCGTTCGTCCTGATCGGCCACTCCCAGGGGGCCGCGATGTCGATCCTGCTGATCCAGCGCCTGATCGACGAGGTGCCGGCGCTGCGCTCTCGTCTACTCCTGGCGATCATCCTCGGCGGCAACGTCGAGGTTCCGACGGGCAAGCTCGCGGGCGGTAGCTTCAAGAACGTCCCTGGCTGCAATCGCCTCGGCGAGACCGGCTGCGTCATCGCCTACTCGAGCTTCCCCTCCACCCCACCCGCCGGTGCCCTATTCGGGCGCCCGGGGCAAGGGGTTTCGCTGCAGTCGGGCCAGACCGCCACGCGCGGCCTCGAGGTCCTCTGCACCAACCCGGCGGCGCTGGCCGGAGGCGGTGCGACGCTCGCCCCGTATTTCCCCTCGCTTGGCAGCGAACCGACACCATGGGTGACCTTTCCCGGGCTCTACAACGCGCGCTGCGAGCAGGCCGGCGGCGCTTCCTGGCTCGACGTGACGAAGGCCACCGGCACATCGGACCACCGCCCGACCGTGACCGAGCACGACGGTCCCCTGTGGGGCTATCACACCGACGACGTCAATCTCGCCCTCGGCAACCTGGTCCGCGACGTCGCGGCCGCGGAAGCCGCCTGGAAGCGGCTGCGGTGACGGCCACGGACGCGGGCTGATGGTCAAGGTTCGTGCTGGGCCGTCATCCTCGCTGGCTTTACGGGCGCGCGTGGTAGACAGCGGTCGGCGGTCACCCCGGCGCCTCAGCCGGACTCGCCGCGCAGGCGCTCGATCGCGTCGAGGAGCTCGCGCGCGATCTGTGCCTTCGGCGCTCGCGGGATCTGCTGCTCGCCGTTGGCGCTGATCAGCGTGAGGGCGTTGTCCTGCGCGTCGAAGCCGATGCCCTCCTGGGCGACGTCGTTGTAGGCGATCAGGTCGACCTGCTTGCGCTCGAGCTTCGCGCGCGCCCGCGCGAGACCGCCCTCGCCGTGCTCGGCGGCGAAGCCGACGAGGACCTGGTCGGGCCGCCGGCCGCGCGCCAGCCGCGCGAGGATGTCGTCGGTTGACTCGAGCTCGAGCGTGATGGCGGCGTTCCCCTCGCGCGCGAGCTTGCTCGAGCGCGGCGCCGCGGGGCGGAAGTCGGCGACGGCCGCGCACATCACGATGACGTCGGCTTGCGGCGCGCGCTCATCGCACGCCGCGGCGAGCTCAGCGGCAGTCGTCACGTCGACGTAGCTCGCGTGCCGGTCGCGCGGGAGGGCGACGTTCGCCGCGATTACCGTGACCTCGGCTCCGCGCGCGGCCGCGGCCTGCGCGATCGCGAAGCCCATCCGGCCCGAGGAGCGGTTGGCGATGTAGCGGACCGCGTCGATCGGCTCGTGCGTGCCGCCCGCGGTCACGAGCACGCGCCGCCCGCTCCAGGGGCCGGTCTGTAGCGCGGCCTCGCAGGCGGCGAGCAGCTCCGCGGGCTCGGCGAGGCGCCCGGCGCCGTGCTCGCCGTGCGTTGCCAGGCGACCGACGCCCGGGTCGATGATCGTGATTCCGCGCTCACGCAGCAGCGCGAGGTTCGCCTGCGTTGCCGGGTGCTCGAGCATCCGCGTGTTCATCGCCGGCGCGACGAGCACCGGACAGCGCGCAGCGAGCGCCGCGCTCGTCACCAGGTTGTCGGCGAGGCCGCCGGCGAGCTTCGCGATCGTGTTCGCCGAGGCCGGTGCGACAAGGAAGGCGTCGGCGGCCGCGACGAGCGCGAGATGGCTTGCCGGGTCGTGCTCGGGCAGCGGCTCGCCCGGGAAGGAGCCGCGCAATGGGTCGCGCTCGAACTCACTGGTGAGCACCGGCGCCCCGGAGAGCGCCGCAAACGACGCGCTACCGACGAAGCGCTTCGCGCTGGCGGTCTCGATCACGCGCACGGAATGCCCCGCGCCGGTCGCGAGGCGCACGAGCTCGAGCGCCTTGTAGGCGGCGATCCCGCCGCTCACGCCGAGCAGCAGCCGCATCGGGGAAACCGCTAGCGGTAGTGGTACTTCAGCTTGCCGGCTGCGACTTCCTCGAGAGCGATCGTGAGGTAGTTCTTCGAGCCGGTTTCAACCATCGGCGGCGGGAATTCGTCGAAGCCGCCCTCGCCGAGGTTCTGGTAGTACGAGTTGATCTGGCGCGCGCGCTTGGCCGCGACGATCACGCTCGCGTAGTTTGAGTCGACGTTCTCGAGCAGCTGGTCGATGCGTGGAGAGATCACACATGCAGTGTAGAGGATCGGTCGCACACCCCAGCTACGCTGCCGGCATTGCCTGAGGATTTTGTGCTCGAGCCACGTGGCTCGTTCTCGCTTCGCCGAGGCGTGGCGACCGTTCCGCACCTGGGTCACCGTGCTCGTGCGTCTCGCGCACGAACGCGGTGTGTCTACCGCGCCCGCTCGCTGACATACAGCGCGTCGAGCTCGGCCACGGCGCGCTCGAGCTCGTCGTTGACGATCTCGAACTGGAACTCCCCGCGCGCTGCGAGCTCGGTCACGGCGACCGCGAGGCGCTGCTCGATCGTCTCCGGCGAATCCTTGCCGCGAGCAACGAGGCGCTGGCGCAGCGCCTCGAGCGATGGTGGCGCGATGAACACGAGGACCGCGCTCGGGATCGCGTCGCGGACCTGACGGGCCCCCTGCACCTCGATCTCGAGCACAGCCGGACTCCCGCCCCGCGTGCGCCGCTCGAGCTCGCCGCGCAGCGTCCCGTAGCGGTGCTCCGCGTAGGTCGCGTGCTCGACGAACTCACCGCCCGCAAGCCGCCGATCGAACTCCGCGTCGGAGAGGAAGTAGTAGGAGACGCCGTCGACCTCCCCCGGCCGCGGTGAGCGCGTCGTCGCCGAGATCGTCAAGGCGAGCTCCGGGTGGCCCTCGCGCAGCCGCGCGATCAGCGTCCCCTTGCCGACCCCCGAAGGCCCCGTGACGACGAAGATGTCAGGCACCGACCGCGCACCGTAGCGCCGGCGCTGGACACAACCTCACCGGTGGTTGAGCAGTGTGACGAGCTCGGCGCGCTGGCGCTCGGAGAGACCGCCGATCGTCTTGCTCGGCGAGATGCGGCAGTTGTGGAGAATCTTGTTGACTTTGACGCGGCCGTACTTGGGCACCGCGAGCAGCATGTCGGAGACCTTCGCGGTCTCCAGGTAGATCGGCGGCGCGGTGAGCAGCTGCTGGATCGAGATCCGTCCGGCCTTCAGATCGCGCTTCAGCTGGGCGCGCTGCGAGCGGATCTCATTAGCCCGCGCGAGCGCCGCAAGTCGCTGATTGGGGGACCGCTCCGGCGTCATGGCTGTCATTGGCGGACGTCTCGCGGACCGGGCGACATGGGTGGCGAGTGTATAGCCTGGAACGCGCCATTCAAGGACCAAAAAGAAAAGTTGTCTCGACCCGAGCTTGAGGTTCGGGGTGCACGCACCGTCGCCGAACTCTTGCGGGATTTGCAGGCGTTTCGCACTTAATCACGCGACCAGGTAGGCACCTCAAGCCGCATTTTCCGCAAAACGCTGCGCGAGCTCATTGGCGATCCGCCGGCCCGCTGCCGGGTCACGGAAGGTCTCGGTGCCGACCGCGACGAGCGTAGCACCGACATCGAGGAGCGCCGCGGCGTCCGCCCCGCTCGCCACGCCCCCCATCCCGATCACCGGAATCGCGACGCTGGCCGCCACGCTCGCGACCTGCGCCAGGGCGATCGATCGGATCGCCGGCCCCGAGAGTCCCCCGGTCCCGCCGCCGAGCCAAGGCGCGGTGGCGCCGGGCGCGAGCGCCATTGCGCGCAGCGTGTTGATCAGCGACACGGAGTCTGCCCCGCCCGACTCCGCCGCCGCCGCGCACGCGGCGACATCCGCGGCGTTCGGGGTCAGCTTCACGATCAGCGGCTTCGCGCTCAGCGGGCGCAGCGCCGTGACGAGCCGCTCGAGCTCGTGCGGGTCGGCGCCAATGTCGAGGCCTGTCGCGACGTTCGGGCAGGAGACGTTGAGCTCGATCGCGGCCACCTCGTCCCGAAGCGCTACCCGTTCGACGAGCTCGCCGAACTGCTCGACGGTCGAGCCCATCACGTTCGTGATGATCGGCACGCCGAGCGCGGCGTACGCCGGCAGGTGCGTTTCGAGGTAGGCGTCGATCCCGGGATTCGGCAGACCGATCGAGTTGATCAGGCCGCCCGCGGCCTCCCACAGACGCGGCGGCGGGTTGCCTGCTCGCGGCCCCAGAGTCACGGTCTTCGAGACGTAGGCCGCGAAGGGGAAGCGCTCGATCAGCGAATCGCCGAAGACCTCGCGCGCCGCGAGCGCGTCGAAGCAGCCCGACGCGTTGATCACCGGATGCGCGAGCTCGATCCCGCAGAAGGCGGTCATGCGAGCACCGCCGCCTCGAACACCGGCCCGTCGAGGCAGACGCGCTTGAACCCGTCGTGCGTCGCGACCACGCAACCGAAGCACGCTCCGAAACCGCACGCCATCGGAGCCTCGAGCGCCAGCCACGCGGGCACCCCCGCGGCGAGCGTAAGCGCCCGGACGGTTTCGAGCATCGCGGGCGGCCCGCACGCGTAGACGCAGACCTCCCCGGCCGCCCGCAGCTCGCGCTCGAGCAGGTCCGTCACGTAGCCGGCATGGCCGACCGAGCCGTCGTCAGTCGCGAGCTCGGCGTCCTTCAGCAGGCTCGCACCCGCGGCATGGCGCGCGTCGCGAAACCCGAGCAGCGCGCGCCCGCCCCAAGCCTCCTGGAACATCGCCAACGGCGGAATCCCGACGCCGCCGCCGACGAGCAGCGCCTCCCGCTCCGCCGGCGGAGCATCGAAGCCCCGCCCCAAAGGCCCAACAAGCCACAGCTCCTCACCGACCGCTAGCGAGCACAGCCGCCCCGTCCCCGGGCCCACATCCTCGAGCAGGAATCCAACACGACCATCGCCGGCGAAGAGCGCCGATATCGCCCGCCCCAGGAACGGCCGCTCACCCTCACCCCCACCCCACCCGACGACCGCAGCCAGCATGTAGAACTGCCCCGGCGCCGCCGCCACCGCCTCATCCCCAACCTCGAGCACCACATAAGCGCCGAGCGCCCGGCGCCCCACCACGGGGCAAACCCGCCGCCCAAAAGGAGCGCTCACCCCAGGCCCACCCGGGTCCCACGCTGCCCCAACCCGCGCGCGCGCCTCAAGCCCACCCTGCTCCCAACCAGCCCACGCCAGCCACTCCGCTGCTCCTCGGTCTCCACGCCCGATGAGGCGAGCGATGCTCGCCTCATCGGCCGTGGAGGTCCTGCAGCGACACCACAGCCGGCTCACCCGCGCGCGCCGCGCGGATCGCGCGGGCCGCCGCCTGGCCGCCCGCGAGCGTCGTGATCGCCGGGATCCCGCGCGTGTGCGCCGCGCGGCGGATCTCCCAGCCGTCACTGCGCGCGCCCGATCCAGTCGGCGTGTTGATCACGAGGTCGACATCGCCGCGCGCGATCCAGTCGACGACGTGCGGCGAGCCTTCGCCGACCTTGTTGAGCACGGTCACGGGGATCCCCATACGCTCGATCGCCTGCGCCGTGCCGCGCGTCGCGACGATCCGAAAGTCGAGGTCGTGGAGCTGTGCGGCGAGCCCTGCTCCGGCCGGCTTGTCGGCGTCGGTGACCGTGATGAACGCGGTGCCGCGCGCGGGCAGTGCCGAGCCGGCCGCGGCCTGGGCTTTCGCGAACGCGGTCGGAAAGTCGGTCGCAATGCCCATAACCTCGCCGGTCGAGCGCATCTCGGGGCCGAGCAGCGAATCGGCGCCGAGGAAGCGCCCGAAGGGCAGCACCGCCTCCTTGACGCAGACGTGGGTGTCGCGCATCGGTTGGGCGGGCAGGTCGAGGTCGGCGATGCGCTCGCCGAGCATCACGCGGCAGGCGAGCTTCGCGAGCGGGTAGCCGATCGCCTTCGAGACGAACGGGACGGTCCGCGAGGCGCGCGGGTTTGCCTCGATCACGAACAGGCGGTCGGTGGCGACGATCGCGAACTGGATGTTGATCAGGCCGACGACGCGCAGTGCGAGCGCGATGCGCGCCGTCTGGTCGCGGATCCGCTCGAGCATCTCGGCGCCGAGCGAGTGCGGCGGCAGCACGCAGGCCGAGTCGCCCGAGTGGATCCCCGCCTCCTCGACGTGCTGCATGATCCCCGCGACCCAGACCTCCTCGCCATCACAGAGCGCGTCGACATCGACCTCGATCGCGTTCTCGAGGAAGCGGTCGAGGTAGATCTCGCGGCCGTCATCGCCGGCCTGCGCGCGAGCGAGGTACTCGGCGAGCGCGTCCCTCGTGTAGACGATCTCCATCGCGCGTCCACCGAGCACGTAGCTCGGCCGCACGAGCAACGGGAAGCCGATCCGCTCCGCCTCGCCGAGTGCGTCCGCGACCGAGCGCGCCGTCGCGTATGGGGCCGCCTTGCAGCCGACCTCGTCGAGCAGCGCGCCGAACCGTCCGCGGTCCTCAGCCGCGTCGATCGAGTCGACGCCCGTGCCGAGCAGCGGCACGCCGGCGCGCTCGAGGCCGGCGGCGAGGCGCAGCGGCGTCTGCCCGCCGAACTGGACGATCACGCCTTCGGGCTGCTCGAGCTCGATCACGCCGAGCACGTCCTCGAGCGTCAACGGCTCGAAGTACAGGCGGTTCGAGGTGTCGTAGTCGGTCGAGACCGTTTCCGGGTTGCAGTTGATCATCACCGCTTCGCGCCCCGCCTCGCGCACGGCCTGAGCGGCGTGCACGCAGCAGTAGTCGAACTCGATGCCCTGGCCGATCCTGTTGGGACCGGAGCCGAGGATCACGACGCGGCCGGAGCCGTTCGGCGGCGGGACCTCGTGCGCGGCGCGCCCGTCGGGTCCGGGGCGCTCCCAGCCGGAGTAAAAGTAGGGCGTGCTGGCGGCGAACTCGGCGGCGCACGTGTCGACCGACTTGAATGTTCGAACGCCGGCGAAGACGCCCGGTTGGTCGGCGACGATCGCCTTGAACTCGTCCAGAAACCACGGGTCGATCGCGGTGCGCTCGTGGAGCTCCGCGACGCTCGCGCCGCGCGCCAGCGCCTCGAGCAGCTGGTCATAGCGGGCCGCCCCGGGGTGAGCGACGCGCTCGAGCAGCTCCTCGAGCGGCAGGTCGAGGTCGGGATGGACGTCGAGCTCTCGCGAGCGCATCGCCTTGAGGAACGCCTGGGCGAACGTCCGCCCGATCGCCATCGCCTCGCCGACGCTCTTCATGTGCGTGGTCAGCACGGGTTCGGCGCCGAGGAACTTCTCGAACGCGAAGCGCGGCCATTTTACGACGACGTAGTCGATCGCCGGCTCGAAGCTCGCCGGCGTCGCACGCGTGATGTCGTTGGGTATCTCCTCGAGGGTGTAACCGACCGCCAGCCGCGCCGCGATCTTCGCGATCGGGAAGCCCGTCGCCTTGGATGCGAGCGCCGAGGAGCGCGAGACGCGCGGGTTCATCTCGATCACGACGATCTCGTGCGTGCTCGGGTCGACCGCGAACTGCACGTTCGAGCCGCCGGTGTCGACGCCGATCGCACGGATCACCGTCAGGGCCTGGTCGCGCAGCTCCTGGTAGACGGAGTCGGGGAGGCTCTGCTGGGGCGCGACCGTGACCGAGTCGCCCGTGTGGACGCCCATCGGATCGACGTTCTCGATCGAGCAGACGACGACGACGTTGTCGGCGTGGTCACGCATGACCTCGAGCTCGAACTCGCCCCAACCGAGCACCGATTCCTCGATCAGCACCTGGCCGATCGGCGAGGTCGCGATCCCGCCGGCGACGATTCGCGCGTACTCCTCGGGGGTGCGCGCGATTCCCCCGCCGTGGCCGCCGAGCGTGAACGCGGGGCGCACGATCGCGGGCAGCCCGATCTGCGCGAGCGCGGCCTCCCCTTCGGCGATCGTGCTCGCGATCTCGCTGCGCGGCACACGCAGGCCCGCCGCGATCATCGTCTCGCGGAACAGCTCGCGGTCCTCGGCGCGGCGGATCGCTTCGCGGCTCGCGCCGATCAGCTCGACGCCATAGCGCTCGAGCGTGCCGTCGGCGGCGAGCGCGCTCGCGAGATTCAGCGCGGTCTGGCCGCCGAGCGTCGCGAGCAGCGCGTCCGGGCGCTCGCGCTCGATGATCTGCGCGACCGGTCCGGGCAGCAGCGGCTCGATATAGGTCGCCGTCGCGAACGCCGGGTCGGTCATGATCGTCGCCGGGTTCGAGTTGACGAGGATCACCTCGTAGCCCTCCTCGGCGAGCACGCGGCAGGCCTGCGCGCCGGAATAGTCGAACTCGGCCGCCTGGCCGATCACGATCGGACCGGAGCCGAGGATCAGGATCCGGTGGATGTCAGTGCGACGCGGCATGTGAACGCGTGAGCTGCGCGATGAAGCGGTCGAAGAGGTGGCGGGCATCGTGCGGGCCGGGGCTGGCCTCAGGGTGGTACTGGACCGTGCTCGCACCCGCTTCGGGCAGGCGCAGGCCTTCGACGGTCCGGTCATAGAGGTTGATGTGGGTGAGCTCTGCGACGCCGAAGTCGGTCTCCCAGCGGACCGGTTGATCGTCGTCGATCGTCTTCGCGCCACCCGGTCCGAGCACGGCGAAGCCGTGGTTCTGGCTTGTGATCTCGATCCGCCCGGTCGTCAGGTCCTTCACGGGGTGGTTCGCGCCGCGATGGCCGAACTGCAGCTTGTAGGTCTCGAGCCCGACCGCGCGGCAGAGCAGCTGGTGACCGAGGCAGATGCCGAACACCGGCACGCGCCCGACGACGGCGCGCAGCTCATCGACGATGTAGGTGAGCGCCGCCGGGTCACCGGGCCCGTTCGCGATGAAGATCCCGTCCGGTTGCTCGTCGAGCAGCTCGGCCGCGCTCACCGTGCACGGGTGCACGCGCAGTCGCGCGCCGCGCAGTCGCAGGTTCTCGATGATCGCGGCCTTGACGCCGGTGTCGATCACGGCGATCGTCGGGCCGTCACCGGCGAGCGGCTCGAGCGTGAACGCCTCGCGCGGGCTCACCTCGCGCGCGAGGTCGCGCCCGCGCATCGGTGGCTCGGCGGCGATCAGGGCGCGCGCCTCGTCCTCGCCGAGCTCCGTCGGGAAGATCCCGCCGCGCATCGAGCCCTGCTCGCGGATGTGGCGCACGAGCGCGCGCGTGTCGAGATCGGTGATCGCGGCGATCGCGTTCTGCTCGAGCCAGTCGAGCCAGCCGCTCTCGCCGCCGATCGGGCGGCTGTTGCGCGCCGCGCGCATGATCACGCCGCGCGCGTGGATCCGGTCTGACTCCATCGCGTCGGCGCGCACGCCGTAGTTGCCGATGTGCGGGTAGGTGAAGATCAAGAGCTGGCCCGCGTAGCTCGGATCGGTGACGGCCTCCTGGTAGCCGGACATCGACGTGTTGAAGACGACTTCGCCGACCGCCGTCACGGGCGCGCCACACGGATCCCCGTCGAAGCGGGTGCCGTCTTCGAGCAGGAGGTAGCTCATGCTGCGCTGAGCGCGAAGGTTCGCTCGCGATAGGCGATCTGGCCGCGGGCGAGTGTGAGCAGAACGCGGCCACTGAGCTCGCGCCCCGCGAAGCAGCAGTTCGCGGAGCGACTCTCGTAGCCGGATTCGCCGACGCGCCAGCTCGCGTCGAGGTCGACGAGGCAGAGGTTCGCCTCGGCGCCAACCGTGAGCGTGGGGGTCGCGAGGTCGAACAGCGCCGCGGCGGCAGTCAGGCGCTCGACCAGGCACGCGAGGCTCAGCGTGCCCGGCACGACGAGGTCCGTGTACAGCGCCGCGAACGCGGTCTCGAGCCCGATCGTGCCCATCGGCGCCTCTTCGAAGGGGACCATTTTCTCCTCGCGCGAATGCGGCGCGTGATCGGTTGCGATGCAGTCGATCGTCCCGTCGCGCAGCGCCTCGACGAGCGCGACGCGATCGCCCTCGCTGCGCAGCGGCGGATTCATCTTGAAGCTCGTGTCGAGATCCTTGACCGCGACATCGGTCAGCAGCAGGTGATGCGGTGTGGCCTCGCCGCTGACGCGCGCGCCGGCCGCCCGCAGCGCGCGCAGCGCCTCGATCGAGCGCCGCGCCGAGATGTGCTGGAAGTGAACGCGTCCCCCCTCCTCGGCGGCGATCATTCCGTCGCGCGCGATCATCGTCGCCTCGGAGATCGAAGGGATCCCCGCGAGGCCAAGCTCGGCCGAGACCGGCCCCTCGTGCATCACCCCGGCGCCGGACAGCGTCGGGTCCTCCTCGTGGAGCGAGATAACGCCGCCGCACAGGCGCTGGTACTGGAGCGCGCGGCGCAGCAGCCCGGCCGACACGACCGGCTTGCCGTCGTCGCTGAAGCCGAGCACGCCCGCCTCGCGCAGCAGCGCCATCTCGGTCAGCTGCTCGCCGCGGAGCCCGACGCTGAGCGCGCCGAGGAAGCCGACGGGGATCCGTGCCTGCGCGCGCGCCTGCGCGACGAGCCCGCGCACGAGTGCCGGCTCGTCGATCACCGGTGCGGTGTTGGCCATCGCGATCACGGCGCAGTAGCCGCCTGCGGCGGCGGCGCGCGTTCCCGTATCGAGGTCCTCCTTGTGCTCCTGCCCTGGAGTGCGCAGGTGGACGTGTGGGTCGATGAAGCCCGGCAGCAGGTGCTTCCCGGCGCCCTCGATCACCTCCGCGCCGGCCGGTGGCTCGATGCTTCCGGGAGCGGCGATCTGCGCAATCTCGCCCTCGCGCACGAGCACGTCGCTCACTTCGTCGATCGCCGCCCGCGGATCGAACGCGCGGACCTCGCGCAGCAGCGCCTCGGCGGGCGCACCGTTCTGCGAGTGGAGGCTCACGCGAGTTGTGGCTCCGGCGTGAGCCGCTCGACCTGCGGCGTATCCGCGTGCGAGCCGGAGAGGACCTCGACGAGGACCGCCATCCGCACGACGATGCCGGCGCGCACCTGCTCGGTGATCAGCGACTGCGGCCCGTCGATCACATCGCCCGACAGCTCGACGCCCCGGTTCACCGGACCGGGGTGCATCAAGAGCTGGCGTGCCTTCAGGCGGCGCGAGTTGATCTGGTAGCAGGCGGCGTACTCCGCGAGCGAGGGCAGGAACGCTTCGCGCATCCGCTCGTGCTGCAGGCGCAACGCGTATACGACGTCCGCATCGCCGAGCCCGTCGAGTGTGTGGCGCACCTCGCAACCGAGCGCGGCGAGCTCCGGCGGCACCAGTGTCGGCGGTCCGGCGAAGGTGACCTCGGCGCCGAGCTTCATGAACGCCTGGGCGCTCGAGCGCGCGACGCGCGAGTGCAGGACGTCACCGACGATCCAGATCGAGCGCCCGGCAAGCTCGCCGATGCGCTGGCGCAGCACGTAGAGGTCGAGCAGCGCCTGCGTCGGGTGCTGGTGCTTGCCGTCGCCGGCGTTGACGACGCCGGCCGGCGACCAGCGCGCGACGAGCTGCGGCGCGCCTGCATGCGGCGAGCGGATCACGATCGCGTCGGGGCCGTAGGCGGAGAGCGTCGCGACGGTGTCGCGCAGCGACTCTCCCTTCTCGACGCTCGAGCCGCTCGAGACGACGTTGAGAACGTCGGCGGACAGTCGCTTGCCGGCGAGCTCGAACGAGCTCCGCGTCCGCGTCGAGGCCTCGTAGAACAGGTTGATGACGAGGCGGCCGCGGAAGCTCGGCACTTTCTTGATCGGGCGGTCGGCGACGTCGCCGAAGAAGGCGGCCGAACCGAGGATCCGCTCGATGTCCTCGCGCTCGATGTCCTCGATCGAAAGCAGGTGCCTCATGCGAGCACGCGCTCCTGGGAGATCGTGACCTCATCGACGCCGTCGAGCTCCTCGACGCGGACGTTGACGCGCTCGCTGCGCGCCGTCGGCAGGTTCTTGCCGACGTAGTCGGGCCTGATTGGCAGCTCGCGATGGCCGCGATCGACGAGCACGGCGAGCTGTACCTTCGCGGGGCGACCGTATGCGACCAGCGCTTCGATCGCCGCGCGGACCGTCCGCCCGGTGTAGAGCACGTCATCGACGATCACCACGGTCGCACCGTCGAGGGCGAAGTCGATCTGGCTGCCGGCGACGAGTGGCGCCGCAGGCCGCAGGCCGAGATCGTCGCGATAGAAGGAGATGTCGATCCAGCCGAGTGGTACGTCCGTGCCCTGAAGCTCTGTGAGCAGCGGCTGCAGACGGCGTGCCAGCGGTACGCCGCGACGATGGATCCCGACGATTGCGAGAGTCGCGTCGTCGTGCGCGCTGCGCTCCGCAATCTCGTGCGCGATCCGCCTCAGCGCTCGCGCGATGTCGTCCCGCTCGAGGACGACGGTTTCGGGCACGTCTGTCAGCTCTACGATCCTTCCTGGCCTCACGGGACCGGGTTAAAGGAGGCGGCGGCCACTGTAGCACCGGCCCGCGACCGACGGGGTTCAACCGCCTGACTGCGGAACGGGCGCCTCGCCCGCGCGTACGAGCCGGGGCGCGCCGCGTTCCACAAACGGCACTTCGATCGAGTCGAAGTCCCGCGGCAGCTCAGTGTCGGGAAAGATCGCGCGCGCCTCGTCGCGCAGCTGGCGCCCCGCGTAGCGGGCCGAGATGTGGGTCAGCGCGAGCAGCCTGACGTCCGCGTCGAGCGCCACGCGCGCCGCCTGCGCCGCGGTCGAGTGACCCGTCAAGCGCGCGCGCTCGTGCTCCTCCTCGGCGAATGTTGCCTCATGGATCAGCAGGTCGGCACCGTGCGCCGCAAGCGCGAGCGTCTCGCACGGCGCCGTGTCGCCGGAGATCGCGACCTTGCGCCCGGGTCGCGCCTCGCCGATCACCTGCTCGGGCCGCACGCCGTTCACTACTTCGCCCCGCTGCAGGCGCCCGAAATCGGGACCGAACTGCACGCCGAGGCATGTCGCGAGCTCGGCGTCAAAGCGCCCCGGACGGTCGTCTTCGATGAATACGTACCCATAGGCGAGCGTCCGATGGCGGACATTCACCGGCTGGATCTCGAGCTCGCCGCGGCGCACAGCATCCTCCGGCGCGAGCTCCACCACCTCGAGCGGGAACCGAAGCCTGCCCACGACGCCGCGCATGCTCGCCAGCGCCTCGCGGATCCCAGGTGGTCCGTGGACCTGGAGCGGTCGTGTCCGGTCACGCAGGTCGAGCGACTTCAACAAGCCCGGCAGCCCGAGCCAGTGATCGAGGTGCAGGTGGGTGATGAAGACATCTGTCAGCTCCACGAGGCCGACGGATCGAATCAACTGGCGCTGCGTGCCCTCCCCGCAGTCGACGAGGATCCGCTCGCCGCCGTAGCGAATCAGCAGTGCCGGAAGACCGCGCCGCGCACTCGGCGCCGACCCCGCCGTGCCGGCAAAGAGAACCGACAGCTCCATCGCGCGAGCGTAGCGCCCACGCCCACCGCTCGATGCTTGCCTCGCGGATTGCGAGAGCGATCCTTTCGGATCACCGCCGGCGCTCACGACTATGCTTGACCGAGTCCCGCGCCCGTAGCTCAGGGGATAGAGCGCTCGCCTCCGGAGCGAGAGGTCGCAGGTTCAATTCCTGCCGGGCGCGCTGCGGTTGGGCTGTGAACGCCGGCGATTCGTGGGCTCCGTCGAGCGTGGCGACGCGTGCGTAGGTTGAGCCCTAGCGGATGCGGCGCGCGGGCACTCCCGCCCAGACACCGCCGGGCCCACAGTCCTTAACGACGACCGCGCCCGCCCCGACCACCGTCTTCTCGCCAATGGTCACTCCCGCCAGCACCGTGACACGCGCGCCGAGCCAGGCCCCCGCGCCGATTTTGATGGGGTAGTACTCGGGCTCCTCGCGAATGCCGCCCTCGGGGAGTATCTCGTGACGCGAAGTGATGAATACGGACTCCGGGCCGATCGAGCAGTTCGCGCCGATTTCGACCGCTCCGCCCCCCTCGAACAGGCATCCCTGTGCGACCCACGAGCGCGGGCCAATCGTCACTGCGGGCGACATGAAGATGCAGCGCGTCAGGCCGGTGACGGTCGGAGCGATGTCAAGACCGGCAAGCCGCAGGAGCAGGAGGCGCACCTGCTGTGGCAGTAACGGTGAGGTCGCCGGATGGCCCCGTCTGAGCCACGCCGAAGCGGCCCGTACGTCCGTGAGCGCCATCTGGGACAGCTTCCGTACGTCCGCGCGCGCCATGTACGACAGCTTCCGTCGCGATCCCGCGCCTGGACGAGTCTCAGCCACCGCGTCCACCGGTTCCGTATGCGCCCACGGATCGCGAGTCTAGGTCAAAGCGGGAGCCGAAGCCGTGGGCGCGCAAGCGCGTCAGGCGACCCAGCACCGACGGGATCGGCGCCCTGCTACAGAAGCTCGCGGACCTGCAGGTCCTCGAACGCCTCTACTCCGATCGCCACGACGGCGCCGAGGAAGTACACGTGGATTCGACCGAGTCGACTCCCGAGCAGCGCTGGGAGGAATCCTCCGCCAGCTGAGGCGGCGCTCCGTAGTTCTCCGAAACTTCGTCATTACGCGCTTCAACGCTGGACGCGGCCGGCGGATGCGCCGATAACGGTTGTATGGGACCCATTCCGCTGCGTGTTCTGGCTGCCGTCAGGCGATTGCGCGGGTCGCTGCCGCACACGCCGCGGCGCGCGTGGCTCGCGGCGGCGGTGCTGCTCGCCGCGGTCGGGACGAGCGTGTCGGTTCTCGTCGCCGAGTCGGACGCCCATCACGCCGCCGACAACTCGCGCGACGTGCTCCATTCCGGCGCCGAGGCCGCCGGCGCCCAGCTTCAGCTCGCGATCCTGCACGACCGCGATCTCGATTATGCACTCGGCGCGTTCGTGGCCCAGAACCCGAACACGACCGAGGCCCGATTCCTCGCCTGGGAGCGCGCGATGCAGGTGCGCGGGCGCTACCCCGAGCTCATCGGCCTCAGCCTCGAGGTGCAGGTCCCAGCCGGCGACCTCGTCCAGTTCGAGCGGCAGTTCATCGAGAAGCTGCCGCTCGCGCACGCCATCAAGCCTGGTCCGAGCTCGGTCATCCCTGCGGGACCGCGCCCCTACTACTGCCTGACGAAGTTCGCCATCGGCGCGCCGAACATCAATCTCCCGGCGACGGTCGATGCCTGCGAGTTCGAGCGTGATCTCGCCGCGACGCGAGACAGCGGCGCCTCGGCCACAGGGACAATCACGTTCATCCCGGGCGACGCGATCTTCGCTCTCGGGAACCCGGTGTATGCGGGCGGCACCGTCCCGTCGACCGCGGCAGCAAGGCACAGGGCCTTTATCGGCTGGAGCGCAATAGCGATCCTCCCCGACGTCCTGCTGGCGAGGGCGCAGAAGGGACATCCCGGCTTGACGCTCACGCTCCAGCGCGGCACGGGAGCCGCGGCCGTGCGCTTCGCGCTCAGGACACCGCCGGCCACCGCGAGCACGTTCGAGGTGAAGATGACGGACGGCTGGACGCTCTACGTCGCCGGCCGCTTGATGAGTGGCAACGTGCTCGGTAACGGCGGCGCCTTGCGCGTTCTCGTCGTGGGCACGGTGCTCAGCCTGCTCCTTGCGACGGTCTTCCTCCTGCTCGGCACCGCACGCCAGCGGGCGCTTCGCCTCGTTGCGGAAAAGACGCGCGAGCTCGCCCACGAGGTCGAGCTGACGGCGGCCGCACGCGATACGGCGGTTGAGGCATCGACCGCGAAGTCCGCGTTCGTCGCCACCGTCAGCCACGAGATCCGTACACCGCTCGCCGGCGTGATCGGCACGGCAGACCTGCTTCTCGATACCGAGCTCGACGGCGATCAGCATGAGCTCGCCGAGACGCTGCGATCCTCGGGCGAGGCGCTCCTGCTCGTGATCAACGACATCCTCGACTACTCGAAGATGGAGGCGGGCAAGCTCGAGCTGTACACGACCGATTTCTCGCTGCGCGAGCTCATCGCCGAATGCTCTGCCCGCGTGATCCCGAACGCGAAGCAGAAGGCCATCGCGCTGACCAATGACACGCGCCCGAGCGTGCCGCCATGGCTGCACGGCGACAGTGGCCGGATCAGCCAGGTGCTGACGAACCTACTGTCAAATGCGATCAAGTTCACCGCGCACGGCGGCGTCACGGTGACCGCGACCGCGCGTGTGGCCGAAGGCCAAGCCGACCTGCGCGTCGAGGTGGCGGATACGGGGATCGGGATAGAGTCGGCAACGGTCGAAAGGCTGTTCACGCCGTTCACTCAGGCCGACGCGTCCACGGCACGCCGCTACGGCGGCACCGGTCTCGGCCTGACGATCTCCGCCGAGCTGATCGGGCTCATGGGCGGTCGCATCGGCACCGAGAGCGAGCCGGGTCGCGGGAGCACGTTCTGGTTCGAGCTCACGCTGCCGGTCGCCGACGGCGCGCAGCTTGCGATCAGGACGCCGGAGCATTTCGCGGCCCTTGGCGAGCGCGACGAGAATGGCAACCTGACCGATGACGCGCCGATCGTCCTCGTCGCCGAGGACAACGCCGTCAACCAGATGCTGGCCGCCCGGATGCTCGACAAGTGCGGCTACCGCTCCGAGGTCGTAGCGGGCGGCAATGAGGCGCTCGCGGCGCTCGCCGAGCGCGAGTTCGCAGCGATCCTGATGGATTGCCAGATGCCGGGCATCGACGGCTATGAGACGACGCGCGAGATTCGCCGCCGCGAGAACGGCGGCGCCCACATGCCGATCGTCGCCGTCACCGCCCACTCGCTCGCCGGCGACCGCGAGAAGTGCATCGCGGCCGGCATGGACGACTACGTCAGCAAGCCGCTTCGCGCGGGCGAGCTACGCCTGGCGCTCGAACGCTCGATCGCCGCTTCGCGCGCATCTGTCCGCTGAGCGCGGCCCGCCCTGCCGCGGCTACTTGACCGGGGTTACGGCCCAGTCCAGGTCGACGGTGTGCCCGCCGGCGCTCACTGCCACGCGTAGTGTGAGCGTCTGTCCGAGCGAGTCGGGCGGCCAGGTGAACGTGTCGTTGTAGTGGCCCGTGAACCGGTAGGGGTTCTTGCCATAGGGATGCTGCGTGCTCACGACCATCGGCCCGAGCATGAAGAGATAGAGCGAGGTGGCATGGGCCGGCTTAGCCGCGAGTGTCGCGGTCACGCTGAGCGGCCACTTCGCGTTGATCTTCGGGTGATGCGTGCTGGGCACGATCGTCGCCGTGAGCGGCCCCGAGCTCTTCTTGACCGTTGTCGCCTGCCCCGCCACAGCACGGCCACCAGCCACCAACACACAACAAGCCACCAACGCCACCACAGCGCGTCTCATCACGACCAAAGCTAGCGCAGCAGCGTCACCAACCCTGACGTCGCACCAGCATTAGCTCCGGTCGCCGGTACCGGCCCGCTGGTTAGACCAGCATGAGCCACACCACGCGCGCGATAAGCCGCGGCGAGGATGCCGGCCCCAAGCGCAGCGGCCGTATCAACCAGCCGGAGGGGCCGGCACCGCAGCCGGCATCGCAGCAGCCACCTTGAACCGCCGCACCATCTTGTTGAGCTCGTCGGCAGTGTTCGAGAGGTTGTGTGCGCGCGCGGCGATCGCCTGCGCGGACGCGTAGGTCTGCTGGGTCGCCGCCGACACCTGCTCGGTGGCGGCGGAGGACTGCTCGGCCACGGAAGCGACCTCGGTGACGCTGTCGTGCATCGCGCTCGCGCTGTGCGCTATCTGCTCGGAGCTCGCCGCGATCGCTTCGATCCGCGCAGTCATGTCCTCGATCGACCCGCCGATTCTGGTGAACGCCTCGCGCGTCTGCTCGACAACCGTGGTGCCCTCGACGGTCCGCCGTGCACCTTCCTCGACGACGCTCACGGCGGCAGCAGTCTCCTTCTGGATCGCGCCGATCAGCTGCGCGATCTCGCGCGCCGCGAGTTGTGACTCCTCGGCGAGCGCGCGTACCTGATCGGCGACGACGGCAAAGCTCCGCCCCTGATCCCCCGCGCGCGCCGCCTCGATCGCGGCGTTGAGTGCGAGCAGGTTCGTTTGCTTGGCGATGCGAGTGATCGTCTCGACGATCTTGCCGATCTGGTCGGACTTGGATGCAAGCTCGCCGATCGTCGCGTTCACCTCGAGCGCGGAGTCGCGCACGGCCGACATCACCTGACTTGCCTCCTCAGCCGCGCCAACACCTGAGCGGGCCACGTCGCGCGTCTCGGCCGCAGCGGCGGCCGTCATGCGCGCCTCCCCGGCCGCGGATACGGCCGCTGTTACCACGTCCTCGACGGCAGTCTTTGCCTGCTCGATCATCTGCGCTTGGCGCTCGGCGCCCTGGGCGATCTCGTCAACCGCGCGCGCGATCTCACCATTCGCCCGGCCGCCTTCCTCCGATGTGTTTGCCATCTGCTCGGACGAGCTGCCGACGGTCACCGCGGTCTCGGCGACGCTTCCGATCATCCCCTGAAGTGACTCGCGGCCAGCGTTGTAGGCGTGGATCGAGGCAACCATCCGCTCGCGGATGCCGTTGACCGCGTTGGCGATCTCGCCCAGCTCGTCGCGGCCGAAGCGCTCGATCGGCTGCGTGACAGGCGCCAGCTCGTACGTCAGGTCGCCACGGGCTATCCGTTCGAGCCCCTCGCGCAGGTCGGCAGCGCAGTGGTCGTTGAGGCTCTTGAGCCGCTCGAGCACTGGCTGCACGCCGCGCTTGATCCCGCGCGTGATCAAGAACCCGATCAGGATCGCTGCGAGCAGCGCTGCACCGGCGAGCACGAGCTCGATCGTCTCCCCAGCGTTCCGTGTCGATTGGAAGCTGGCGATGTAGCTGGCCCGCTGGCGCTCCGTGTAGGCGATGTACTGCTGGGCTGCCTGCTCGAGCTGCCCGAGCAGCGTCACCGTCTCCGGCTGAGCCTCGGCCTGGAGCGCCGACTGTTGCTTGCCGCCCTGGACCAGAAGCATGATGTTGTTGTTGTTGACATCGAGCGCGTTGTAGGCCGTTTGCAAGTTCACGACGAGCTTCTCCGCGCGGGGATCGGCCCCGGCGTAGGCGCTGAGCCGGTTGAGCACAGCGCCGAGGGCAACATCCGCGTTCGCGTAGGCCGAGAGCGTCCGCCCGTGGTCGAGCACGTAGCGCGCCTGTTCGTTGCCGAGTTGCGCCGCATCCTGCCCAACGGCGTAGGCGGCGATGAGCTCTGGCTCGGCCTTGGCGGTGATGTTGTGCGTCGAGTTCGCGAGCCGGTTGGACACGTACGAGGAAACGCCGACGACGACGAGCAGAACCGCGCCGATCACGGCGAATCCGAGGGAGAGCTTCTTGCTCAGCGTGACCCTCATGAGCCGCATGCGCAGGGGCCGCAGCTTCGATGTGAGTGGATGGGAGGGCATTGAGCGCGCACTTCCTTCATCGGCAATAGCGCCCGCCGCTTGACTTGCGTCAATGCGCTGCCACGCGCAGGATCGCGTGCATCCCAAGTTTCCAGTGCCCGGGCACCGAGCACCACAGGTGGTAGACGCCGGGTCGCATGTAGACCACGGCATCGTGCATCTGGCCGGGGTTCAGCAGCGGTAGCGAGAACACGCGTCCGGAGCTCCCGTCGCGGATCCGCAGGTCATGCGGGTCCATGCCGCCGTCGATCTGCTGCACGTGCACAGCGCCCGCGCCAACAGCAGCCTCCGAGAGCAGTAGCCGGTACTCGACCTCGGTGACCTGAACGTAGGACCCAGTTCGCGGCCGCGCGCGGGCGGGTGTGAGCGCGAGCACCCCGTCGATGAGCGCCGCGAGGGCGAGCAGGACCGCGAGCAGCCGGGCCGTTACTTCACCACCGCGACGCGCTGGTAGGCCGCGGCGCCGGGAATGATCTGGGCCGCGTCCTGTCCGAGCCACTGCTCCAGCACCGAGCAGTAGACGCTGCGGAAGTCCACGGTCTCGGTGAGGTTGCCGAGCGAGTCGAGCGCTCCCTGGATGCCGGCCCACTCACCGATCATCTTCCCGGCCGCGTTCGTGCCGACGACGAAGCCGCAGCCGGCGGCGCCGTGGTCGGTACCGCCTGAGGCGTTCTCCTGCGGGCGGCGCCCGAACTCCGACCAGACGAGCGTGAGGACGCGGTCATCGAGCCCGCGAGCCTCGAGGTCGCGCTGGAAGGCATAGATCGTCTGCATCGCCTCGCCGAAGCCGTCGCTCGAGCCGCTCGCGAACACGCTCGACTGCTGCTCGTGCGTATCGAAGACCGAGTCGGTGGAAACGGAGACGGCTTTGATCGGAAATCCCGCAGCGAGCATCGCAGCGACCGACGCCATCCGCGCCGGGAAGCTGTCGCTCGCGTTCTGCGGGTAGTTCGCCGGGAGCGGTGGCGCCTGCTGGTTTCCGGTTGGCTGGTAAGGCAACAGCTGCTTGCGCAGCGTGTTTGACATCACCGCCGCACGCCCCGAACCGCCCATCGCGGGATCGTGCGAGTCGATGCCGGCCTGACCGAGCGTGTCGAACGTGCTGTACATGATGTCCTGCGGTGGTCCCCAGACCCCCTGCGCCCAGAACGAGTAGTCGGAAGGCAGGTCGAGCGTCGCGACCGGCACCTTCGCGGTTGCGAGCGAGGGCTGCAGCGAGTCGTCGAGGCACAGGCCCTGGAGCGGGTTGTCCTGCGTCCCGACCGCATCCAGGTAGCGTCCAAGCCAGCCGGACAGCAAGTTCGCGTCGAGCGCGCCGACCTCGTAGTAGTGGCGGCTCGTGAAGTGCGACTGGTTCATCGGATCGGTGTAGCCGATCGTCGGCATCGCACAGACCTTGCCCTCGCCGTGCAGCTGCGCGAGCCCGCTTGCGAGCGGATGCCACATGAGCGCCGCATCCTCGGCGAACGTGGGCCCTGATCCCGCAGCGAGACCGAGCGTCTGGCGGTACTGGTGATAGAGCGGATCGGAGACGGGCGCGAGGACGGACATCGAGTCGATGCCCCCCTGCAGGTAGATCCCGACGATCACTCGCCCCGCCGGCACGCTGGCGGCCTGCGCGATGCCGGCTTCGAACGCTTCCGGCGCCAGCAGGCGCCCCGCGCCGTATACCGACAGCAGGACCCCCGCGCTCGAGAGTACGAACTGCCTGCGGCTCAACCCGGTGCCGGCCGGTAGCGGCATGCCGCGCTCGACGGCGGGAAGTCCGCGGCCGGCCCGTGCCGCGCCCTTGCGCAGCAGAGCGGCGCGGTTGAACTCGTTGCAGGCGCAGCCCATCAGCAGGTCTGGTAATCGGGGCTCGCGACGATCAGGGCGCGCAGCGCGTTCTCCGCCAGCGCCGGGTACTGCTGACGCTCCCAGTCCGCGCTCGCGGCACCGATCGCTGCGGCCTCCGCGTAGCCGTGGAGCGCGCGGAGCGTGGTGGCGCTGATCTGCGGCGCGCCCCAAAAGGCGAGCGCGCGCCGGGTCATCGCCTTCGGTTCTGCCTTGACCTTGTCCTTTGCGGGATCGAGCGCGCGCTTCTCGCCGATCATGTCGGCCGTCAGATTGAAGCGCGCCTGCCAGGTTCCCGTGTTGAGCCAGCGCGTCGCATCCCAGCCGGCTACGTTGGGCGGGTAGAAGGGCGTCTGGCCGATCTGGCTCGACTGCCAGACCCAGTCGTCAGTGTCGATGTAGCGGCCCATGCCGCGCAGCATCCCGACGAGCTGAACGACCGGCGGCTTGACCATCCGCTCACCGGCGACGAACGCCGGGTGCATGAGCATCGCCTCGACGAGCGGGCGGATCTGCTGGCGTGAGGACATGTAGATCCGCTCGGCCGCGCGCAAGTCCGCACGCGAGAGGGGCTCGGATGAGAAGTAGGACCAGAGCTTGGTGACGAAAAAGCGCGGATGGTCGGGGTGGGCGAGCACGAGCCGCAAGCTGTCCCGCCAACCGAAGTTGCCGCGCTTGCCGTAGATCACCTTGACGCCGTCGTCGTGCAGCTTCGGGTCGAAGTGGAAGTCGACGGGCTGGCCGGTCGAGGGGTCCCAGGTGTTCGTGAAGCCGGTCAGCGCCCGCGCGTGCTCGCGGACGTCGCTCTCGGTGTAGCCGTTGTCGACCCCGAGCGTGAAGAGCTCCTGCAGCTCACGCGCATAGTTTTCGTTCGGATCCTGCTTGGTCGAGCCGACCAGCGAGAGGTACGTCTGCATCGCCGGATCGAGCGTGATCGCGTTCAGCAGCCGCGGGAAGCTCGTCAGACAGCGGCGCCGCAGTGTCCAGTTCTGGGCGATCATCAACCGCTGCGAGTCGACCATCTCGTTGCTCGTCGCAAACCAGTCGTGCCAGCTCAGCGTCATCCGCTCGACGAGCTGAGCGCGGCCGCGGACCATGCGGTCTAGCCACCAGAGCACGTCGTTGCCCCAGACGTCGAACGGCTGCAATGCCGCCCCGCTCTGGACGTGCGGGGGCGGCCCGACGAGCGCCTGCGAGCGCGGCCGCGTGACCGAGTGAACGGCGCCCCGCAGCCCCATGCGCGCTAGCTCCCGCGCCTCGCCCGGCCGCGGCCCGAAGCCGGCACGCCAGAGCAGCCGCTCCGCCTGTGCGACGCCGAATCGCCCGCTGTAGACCGGCAAGCTCACGCCCTACCCGCCATCGCAGTTGCTTTCGGCTCCAATCAGGCCCGCCTTCAGCGATCTACAACAAAGGTCCTCACCGCGTGCGAGGTCAGCCTGGGCGCGCTCCCGGACGCCCGGGAGGCGCGTTGGGCGCCACTATCGCGCGGCGCCCGGAACCGCGCCCGGCGCAGGCGGCCTACGGCTCCTGGAAGCGCGCGACGCTGAAGCCCAGCAGCAGCGGGATGTTCGCGGCGAAAACGAGCAGCATGCCGGTGAGGATCAGGAGCTGGCTGCCGCGCGTGTGGTCATAGACGAAGACGTACTCGAGCATGCCGGCGATGACGACGTAACCGAGCGCGGCCCAGCCGGCGACCTGGCGAAAGACGCGCCAGTTGAACGGCTCGACCCGCGCGAGCAGGCCCGCGTTGAGCACGAGGACGGCAGCCGCCGCGGCCAGCAGCGCGATTACCGGTCCCAGCGGTGCGTGACGCGGTAGGTGCCCGGCGATGTCGATGCCGCCGATGATGATCAGCACGAGGCTGGCGATTGCGAGCTGCTGAACCGGTGGCAGCCGAACGTCGTGGGCGCCCATGCTCGATTCTCCGGCAGCCTCGATCACAGCGAGGCGATCTTGGTCATGATCACGAGCGTCGCGATCTGCATCAGGCCGGTGAGGCCGGCGGTGTAGATGAAGACCTTCATCAGCCGCTCGATGCGCGCCGGGTTCGGCTTCGGCTTGCGCAGCTCGAAGAGGACGGCGATGTTGGCCGGTTCGAGCAGGCCGAGTGCGATCGTCGCCATCACGCCGACGACGATCATCGACGCAACAACCCAGCCATGCTGGGGCGCGCTCGCGCTCAGGTTGCCGAGCTTGCGCGCGAGCTGGAAGCCCGCGCCGAGCGTGAGAATGACGAGCGTCGGCATCAGCAGGACCATCTTCGGCATCAGCCGCGTCGTGAACTCAACGCGCGCCGGGACCGGCATCGACCCGATGATCGGGCCCAGCAGCAGGCCGAGGAAGAGGTCGATCGCCGTCCACGCCGCCCCACCGGAGACGTGGAAGAACTCGAGCGCCCACAGGCTGTTGGTCGCGATCGCGGCGATCAGGCCGCCGACCGCCACCGCCACGATCGGAACCCCGGCGCGCGGGACGATCTGAAACTGCCGCGGGGCCGGCACCGCGTGCGCGGCCGGCGCCTGCGTCTCCAGTGGCTCAGCTACTGCGGCCATTCACCCTCCCCGTCCGCCCTCCGCAAACGCGCAGAGCATACCCTCAGCGGCGGGCGTTTGCCACGCTGCTCAGACGCTCTGGGTGGGGCGCACCATCATCTCGTTGACCGCCACATCGCGCTCGCGCGTGACGATGAAGGTGATCGCCTGGGCGATGTCCTCGGCGGTCAGCTGCTTGATGCCCTTGAAGCGGGCCTGCGAGCGCTCGCGGACATCCGGGCGCATGTGGCTCGCGAGCTCGGTCTGCGTGACCCCAGGCTCGATCAGCGACGCGCGGACGTAGCGCGTCGCGAGCTCCTGGCGCAGCGACTCGGTGAATGCGCCGACACCCCACTTCGTGAGGTTGTAGACGCCGCTTCCCTCACGCGCGATGCGCCCGGCGACGGAGCTCACGTTGACGATGTCGGCAACCCGGCGCCGGCTCGTCTCGACGGCGCCGAGGAGGTGCGGGATCGCGGCGTGGGTGACCTCGAGCAGGCCCGCAACGTTGACTTCGAGCATCCGCCGCCACTCCTCGAGCGGGGCGTCTTCGATCGGCCCGAGCAGCATCACCCCGGCGTTGTTGACGACGATGTCGAGGCGGCCGAGCTCGGCGACCGCGCGCGCGACGATCTCGGCACCGGCACCCGGTGCGGCGACATCGGCGTCGATCGCGGCCGCGCGCGTTTCGCCGAGCTCGCGGGCGAGCGCAGTCAGGCGGTCCTTGCGGCGCGCCACCGCGGCGATGCTTGCGCCCTCCGCGGCCAGGGCCAGCGCTGTGGCCCAACCGATCCCGCTGCTCGCGCCGGTGATCAGCGCGACGGTGCCGTCGAGGCTACGAGCCATCTCGGCGCGAGGATACCTGGCCGCGGTGGCCGGCGATCCGAGCGCGCGCCTAAGCCTTGGTGGACTCGCCGTCGCTCACTCGCCGCCTCCGGGCTCGTGGGCGTCGTCGGTCTCGCTCGCTGGAGCGGTGCGCAGCAGTGCCCTTGCGCGCCGCTCGCAGTCGAAGATGAAATGGATCAGCCGTTCGCGATCCGCCGGCTTGATCGAGTCGAAGGTCAGTGCGGGGTTCCCGCTGCCGGCGACGCGCACGACGCGGGCGTACCCCTCGATCGGCTCCGTTCCGGCCTCGAGACGCAGGTTGAAGCTGACATGCTCGCCCGCCTTCAGCCTGTCGGGTCCGGCAAGTAGCAGTCCGCCGCCACTGAGATCAAGCGCAAAGGTGTGGCTGACGGCGCCGTCGACGGCTCGCGACACGCGCACCGGCCTTGAGACGCGCACACGTACGAAGCGTCGCCGCTGCTCGACTTCGATGACGTCGTGCACGGCAAACTCGAGTCGCCCCTCCCCTTCCGGGGTTGCCTGGCCGGCGAGGCGTGTCATACCGCGGCTCGAGCTGCACTCGAGCACGAGCTCCTCCACCGCCGGGAAGCTGAATTGAACGCCCCTCGCCAGCACCGACAGCGTGAGCTTGGTACCCGCTTGCCAGATCACTTCGACCGCGATGTCCTGGCCCGGACCGCGCAGCAGGCGGCCGAATGCGCCGGCAAGCGGCGGCAGGGCCACGCCGTCATTGGCGGCTCGGCGAGTCACATGCTGCCGATCGTCGGGTTCTTGGTGGCCATTACTTCGCGCCCTCCTGCTCGATCAGGTCGAACAGAGCCGAGGGGCTCAAGGGTGTCACGACGCCGTCCTCCGCGGTCAGTTCGACGCCGATTCGCCCACCGGTTTGGGTGAACGAGAGGTGCCGGTGGCTCGCCGCGAGCACTTCCCACGCGCGGGCGGCCGTGGCGATTCGCTCCGTCAGCTCCTCGGGCGGGCTGGGCAGGATCTCGCCGGCAGCTCCATTACGCTGCGCCTCCTGGAGGCCCGACGCAAACGCTCGCGGCGGCGGGCTGGCTGGATTGAGCGGGTCGATGTTGGCGGTCAAGGAATCTTTTCGTCGTGCGTTGGCGCACTCCAACCGCCGACGCAGGGAGCGTCGCGGCCGGAGCCGATGTACCGGCCGGCCGCACGCCGGGTCCTGCTCGCATAATCGAACGCCACCCGCGACAACTTGAGGGGAACTGGGCAAGCGATCTAGGCGTCCGAAACGGGCGATTCGAACTCGCCCGGCTCCAGCTCGATCGACCTGCGCAGCCTGAGCGCGGTTTGCAACGGAAAGTTCACGCTTTAGCTCCCTGGACAAAACGCCGATACGCGCTCGGAGCGGCACGGACCGCACATCAGGTCCCCAGAGAGGAGTCGGTAGTGAACACACAGGAGAAGCAGCGCATCACGGCCGAGGAGGTGCTGGTCCTGTGGACCGACTACCGCGAGAGTGGGGACCGCAGGCTGCGCGATCGCCTCGTTCTCACCTTCGCGCCGATGGTCAAGTACATCGTCTACAAGAAGATTCGCGAGATCCCCGCTCGCTGCGACGTTGAGGACTTCATCTCGTGCGGTCTCGAGGCGCTGATCCGCTCGATCGACCGTTACGACCCGGCGAAGGGCGCGACGCTCGAGCAGTTCGCGTGGACGCGGATCCACGGGGCCGTCCTCGACGAGCTGCGCCGTCACGACTGGGCGCCGCGCTCGCTGCGCCGCTGGGAGCGCGACATCAAGCAGGCGAGGGAGCGCTTCATGACATTGCACGGTCGTCGGCCAACGCGCGAGGAGCTCGCGGAGATGGTGGGTCTGACGACCGAGAAGCTCCACAGCAAGCTCGACGACATCGCTGTCTGCGATGTCGGCTCCCTGAACGCGCTCGTCTCCGGCGCCGGCGAAGAAGGGTCGCTCGAGCGGATCGACCTCGTGACGAGTAACGACCGCGACGCCGACCCCGAAGACGCGAGCGCCCTCTCCGAGGCCAAGGAACGCTTCCGCGCCGCTTTCCGGCGCCTGCCCGAGCGCGAGCGCCACGTGGCGATCCTGCTCTACGTCCAGAACATGACGCTGCGCGAGATCGGCGGCGTGCTCGGCGTGTCCGAGAGCCGCGTCTGCCAGATCCACACCCAGCTGCGCCGCACGCTGCGAACGCTGCTCGAGGACGACGCGGCGCTCTTCTCCGAAGTCGCCTAGATCACCCTGGCGGGCTGAGCGGGCCCGTTCCGCCTGGCCCCAGCATCAGTAGCCGGCCGGGGACGAGCGAGTCCTCATCGGTCAGGAATGCCGCGCAGGTGCGGTGGTAGCCGTCTGCGATCTGCACGACGACCTCCCGACGCACGCAGACCAGCAGGATCGGCGAGAGCGCGATCACGCCTCTGATGTGGCCCAGCTTCTCCGCGACCTCGGTGCTCTCGGTCTTCGTCAGCAGTGGCAGGTGCGCGGCGCGCAGGATGTCCTTCGCCCGCCATGAGCCGACCGGTGCCTGCGTGAGCCCTTCGATGAGCTCGTCGAGCTCGGCCTCCGGCACGAACAGCGACAGGTAGCTGCGCGCGGCGGCGTAATCCTTCGCCTCCGGCTCCTCCAGCCACCTAATCTTCTTGGCCACCGCGGGTAGCCTAACCGCCCGCGACGGCAGGCAGGATCGTGACCTCGCTGCCGTCGGGCACGGGCGTGGCAAGTCCGCTCAGGAAGCGGATGTCCTCGCCGGCGACGTAGATGTTCACGAAGCGTCGCAGCGCACCGCGCTCGTCGGCGATCCGCTCGCGCAGCTCGCTGAAGCGACCGAAGAGCGCCTCGAGAACCTCAGCCACCGTCTCGCCTTCCACATCGACGGCGCTCTCCCCGCCGGTTGCAGGGCGCAGGGCGAGCGGGATTTTCACCGCGACCGCCATCACGCCACCGCCCCAAACGCGAAGCTCGCTTCGAACGCGTCGACGGTCGGCTCGATCGCGCGCCGAGCGATGCTCTCGCGCACGGCATCGAGCGTCTTCAAGCCGTCGCCGGTGATCACGAGCACGACGCGCTCATCCGGATCGATCTCACCGCTTCGCGCCAGCTTGGCAAGCACCGCGGTGCTCACTCCGCCGGCTGTCTCGGTGAAGATCCCTGTCGTCTGCGCGAGCAGGACGATCCCCTCACGGATCTCGTCGTCGCTGACCGCCTCGACCGAGCCGCCGCTGCGGCGCGCAAGGTCGAGCACGTACGGTCCGTCGGCGGGATTGCCGATCGCCAGCGACTTCGCGATCGTGTCCGGCTTCACCGGCTGGCAGAAGTCGAGCCCGGCGGCGTAAGCGTTAGCGACCGGCGCACAGCCGCTCGCCTGCGCGCCGTTGAGCACGGGCGGCGCGCCTTCGACGAGGCCGAGCTCGCGCCACTCCTCGAAGCCCCGCGCGATCTTCGTGAACAGCGAGCCGGAGGCGATCGGAATGATCAGCCGGTCGGGCAGCGTCCAGTCGAGCTGCTCGGCGATCTCGAAGGCGACCGTCTTCGAGCCCTCCGCGTAGTACGGCCGCATGTTGATGTTCACGAACGCCCAGTCGTCGTGCTCGGCGGAAACCTCGGTGCACAGCCGGTTCACGTCGTCGTAGGTCCCGCGCACCTCGACGAGGTTAGTGCCGTAGATGCCGGTCGCGATGACCTTCTGCTCCTCGAGATCAGCCGGGATGAAAACGTAGGAGGGCAGTCCGATCGCCGCCGCCTGCGCGGCAACCGCGTTGCCGAGGTTGCCGGTCGAGGCGCACGCGAGCGCCTTGAAGCCGAGCTCACGCGCGCGCGCCGAGGCGATCGCGACGACGCGATCCTTGAACGAGTGCGTCGGGTTCGCCGTGTCGTTCTTGACGTAGACGTTGCGCAATCCGAGCTGCTCGCCGAGGCGCTCCGCGCGCACGAGGGGCGTGTAGCCGACCGGCAGCCCGGCGAGCGGGAACGTGCGGTTGCCAGGGCCCGGCGGCGGGCCCTCGAGCGGCAGGAAGTCGGCGTAGCGCCAGAGATCGGCCCGCCCCGCCTGGATCCGCCGGCGCAGCTCCTCTGGGTCGCCGTGTCCCGAGTGGTCGTACACCGCCTCGAGCGGCCCGAAGCAGCGCTCGCACACATACAGCGCTTCCAGCGGGTACTCGGTCCCGCACTCCTTACATCTGAGCTTCTCTACCGCCATGAAAAAGAACCTCCGCCGGTCTTGTGGCGAAGGCTCTCGGTAACCCCCTCCACATCTCCCAGGCTTTCATTGGAGCCTGATGGAATTGGCACCGTTTACCGCTTGCGCGGCATGGTTGCCGGGGTTTCATAGGGCCAGTCCCTCCACCCCTCTGGATGCGTCCAGCTATGTACCAGCCAGTATAGGCACAGCCGGCGGCGCAATCAATCGAGTAGCCCCCCCTACCGGGATAGGCCCTACGCTCTCCGCGTGGCGCAAGCCGCCGACCCGCTCGACCCACCCCCGCGCCGGCGCGCGCTCGTGATCGTCAACCCGTACGCGAGCGCCGTCTCCGACCGGCTGCGTACCGTCGTGCTCTCCGCCCTCGCTTCGCGATTCGAGCTCGAGGTGATCACCACACGCGCCCAAGGGCACGCGACCGAGCTGGGATTTATGGCCGCCTCCGGCGGCTACGGGCTGGTCGTGGCACTCGGTGGCGATGGGACGGTCAACGAGGTCGTGCAGGGGCTCGCCGGCTCGGCAGTCCCGCTGACACCGCTCCCGGGCGGCTCGGCCAACGTCCTCTGCAAGCTGCTTGGGATCCCCGGCGAGATCGTCGACGCGACCGAGTACCTCCTCGGGCTCGCCGATAAGTGGCGCGTGCGCACGATCGACCTCGCGCGCGTCAACGGCCGCTATTACACGTTCAGCGCCGGAGTCGGCATCGACGCCAGCGTCGTGAAGGTGGTCGACGCGCGCTCAGCGCTGAAGGCACGGCTCGGCGCGAGTTTCTTCGCTGCTTGTGCGCTCTACGTGGTCGCGCGCCACTACCTCGTTCGCCCGCCGCAGTTGCGCGTCAGCGTCGATGCCAACGAGTTCAGCGGCATCACGGCGGTCGTCCAGAACGGCCATCACTACACCTACTTCAACGACCATCCGATCGACCTCGCGGCCGGCGCCACACTGGACGGCGGCCGTCTCGCCGGCGTCGTACTGCGACGCGGGTCGCCGGTGGACCTACCGACGCTGCTCTGGCGCGGGCTCAGCAGCCGTCGCGACATAGGCGCGCACCGCCAGGTCGACGCGTTCACAACCTCGACCGGCGTGACGGTCGAGGCGGTCGATCGGCCGCTACCGCTCCAGCTCGACGGCGACTACGTCGGCGATGTCGAGCGGGCGCACTTCGAGCTCGTGCCCCAGGCACTGCGCGTCGCCTGCTGAGTGCGTAGAAACCCCGCTCCGCTGCGGGTAACCCGCTGCGGAATCCTTACGGACGGGCGCGGATGGCGCTATGTCCGGCGCGCGCGAGAGTACGCCCAGTTCAACAACTCGAACGGGCGGCGGCGAGAACGCCTGGCGCGGCGTCCGAGTGATCGCGCCAAAGCGAAAGGAGCGTCTTCATGCGCCGGAAGGTATTCGATCTTATTGCGAGCAGCGCCGGGCTGGTGATCGTGGTGGTGTTGCTCGTTGCGGGCGGGCTGCTGGCCTGGGGCGAGAGCTTCACGAGCTCGAGCGTGCACAACCAGCTCGCCTACCAGCAGATCTACTTCCCGACCAAGGCCCAGATTCTCACAAAGGGCTCTGAGAACTACCCGGAGCGCTCGTTCCTGCTCCCGTACGCTGGCCAGGAGGTTCTCGACGGGGCGCAGGCTAACGCCTACGCGCTCAAGATTCGCGAAGACATCGCCGGCATGCCCTATCACGGGGTCTACTCCAAGTTGAGCGCCGCGGCGATGGCCGCCAAGCCCGGTAGCGCTCAAGCCACCACCCTCGAGGCGGACGTGGCGACCGCGTTCAAGGGCGTGACGCTGCAAGGGCTGCTGCTCGAGGCGTACGCGTTCTCGGTGATCGGGATCGTCATGTTCTGGGCCATGATCGCCTCGTTCTGCCTGGCGTTCATCATGGCCTTGCTGGTCGTGCTAGGCCTACGGCACGCGCGACTGACAACGCCCGAGGAAGAGCTCCTCGCGTCGCGCAGGCTTGAAGCCCGAGTGGGCTCCACGCCCACCCCGTAACAAGCGCTTCACGGCGCTCCAACCGAGCGCCCGGCTCCGGCCGGGCGCTCGGCGTTCCCCCACGAAAACGATTTTGCTCGGCCTTTGGCCGGGCAATCATTCGTCGCGGGTCCGCTGCCCATGGCGCGCAAGCAGCGAGAAGGGCTTCGTGAGGCCCGGCTCCCGACCGAGAGCTGAATCCCAGCGCGCAGACCCGGCCGGCACGGGTACCGCTCATCGCCCTAAGGGCGAGGAGCGGTCCCGCAGCCTATGACCCGGGGGTGACCCGGAACGCGTCGAACACCGAGTCGATGTTGCGCAGCCGCGCGATGCAGGTCTTGAGGCTCTGCGTGTCGGCACATTCGACGACGAAGCGGTTGCGGATCATCGGCGGGTTGGCGGTGCACTGGGCTTCGACGATGTTCATGCCGGCTTCCGAGAAGGTGCGTGAGAGGTCCTCGAGCAGGCGGTGGCGGTCCCAGCCGTCGATCTGGATCTCGACTTTGAACCCGGTCGTCTGCTCGCCCTCCCAGGCGACGGGCGTGAAGCGTTCCGGGCTGCGCTTGAGCGCGCGTGCGTTGGGGCAGTCATCGCGGTGGATCGTGATCCCGCGACCGAGCGAGATGTAGCCGACGATCTCATCGCCGGGTACCGGGCGGCAGCACTTCGCGAGGCGCACCATCACGTCGCTGACGCCCTCGACGCGGATCCCGAACTCGCTCGAGGAGTTGGTCGGCCGGCGGCGCTCGCGACGCGTCGCGATGACCTGGCTCACGCTCGGGGCGTCCTCGGCCGCCTCGCCGTGCTTGAGCCGCGTCATGATCTTCGCGACGACGGTCTTGGGCGCGATCTTGGCCGCGCCGAGCGCGATGTAGAAGTCCTCCGCCTTGCGGAAGCCCATCTCGCGGATCACGTCGGCGAGCAGTGCCGAGCCGGCGACGCGCTGTGCCGGCAGGCCCTGCTTGCGTAGCGCGTCCTGGAGCGCCTCGCGACCGGTGTGCTCGGTGTCCTCGCGCGTCTCCGCCTTGAGCCACGCCTTGATCTTGTTGCGCGCGCGTGTCGTCTTGACGACGGCCAGCCAGTCGCGCGAGGGGCCGCGCTCGCGCTTTGAGGTGAGGATCTCGACGATGTCACCGGAGCGCAGCTCGTAGTGCAGCGGCACGATCTTGCCGTTGACTTTCGCCCCGACGCAGCGGTGGCCGACGTCGGTGTGGACCTCGTAGGCGAAGTCGAGCGGCGTCGCACCGGCGGCTAGCGACTTGACCTCGCCCTTGGGCGTGAACACGTAGACCTCGTCCTCGAAGAGATCGACGCGCAGCGTCTCCATGAACTCCTTGGGGTCCGATGTCTCGCGCTGCCAGTCGACCATCGAGCGCAGCCACTTGAGCTTCTCGCCGTCCTGCGACCAGGCGTTCTTGCCGCCCTTGGCGTCCGCCGAGCGCTTGTACATCCAGTGCGCCGCGACGCCGTACTCGGCCATGTTGTGCATCTCGAGCGTGCGGATCTGGATCTCGAGCGGCCGTCCCTCGGGCCCGATCACGGTCGTGTGCAACGACTGGTACATGTTGAACTTCGGCATCGCGATGAAGTCCTTGAAGCGCCCCGGCAGCGGCTTCCACAGCGAATGGATGACGCCGACGGCGCCGTAGCAGTCCTTCACGCTGTCGACGACGACACGCATCGCCGTGAGGTCGTAGATCTCGTTGAACTCGCGGCCCTTGCGGGTCATCTTGGTGTAGATCGAGAAGAAGTGCTTGGCGCGACCAGAGATCAGTGCGCCGATCCCGAGCGCCTCGAGCTCGCCCTGGAGGTAGGAGCCGGCGGCGGTGACGTAGCGCTCGCGCTCCTCGCGCTGCTGCGCGACGAGGCCCTTGATCTCCGCGTATTTGCGCGGGTGGAGCGTCGCGAACGACAGGTCCTCGAGCTCCCACTTGATCGCGTGGATGCCGAGACGATGGGCGATCGGAGCGTAGATCTCGAGCGTCTCGCGCGCCTTCTCGAGCTGCTTCTGCTTGGGCAGCGCCTTGAGCGTGCGCATGTTGTGCAGGCGATCGGCGAGCTTGATCAGCACGACGCGCACGTCGCTCGCCATCGCGACGATCATCTTGCGGTAGTTCTCCGCCTGCGCCTCATCGCGCGAGGAGAACGTGATCCCGGTCAGCTTGGTGACGCCGTCGACGAGGCTCGCGATCTCCTCGCCGAAGCGCTCGTCGACCTCCGCGAGCGACGCGGTCGTGTCCTCGACGGTGTCGTGCAGGAGCGCGGCGCAGAGCGTCTCGGTGTCGAGGAGCATGCCGGCGCAGATCAGCGCCACGCCCACGGGGTGGGTGATGAACTCTTCGCCGGAGCGCCGTCGCTGGTCGGCGTGGTGCTCGCAAGCGAACAGGAACGCCTCCTCGACGCGCCCGCGGTCGATCTCGACGAGCGCCTCCTCAGCGTGCTCTTCGATGATCGCGAAGAGGTCCGAGAGCAGGCCGCGCTCGGGCTCGGTGAGCTCGGCCGCGCGCAGCGATGGAGCGTCAGCGACGACAGGCTCGATCCTCGCCGCCTCCTGGGTGGGCTCTACGCTGCCTGCTCCTTGCTTGGTTCTAGGTATCTGAGGCCGTCCTCTAGTCGCTCACAGTATGCGCGGTAGGCGGGCGAGTGCTCGAGGCTCGTGCTCGCTGTGCTGATCACTCGCACCAGCCGCGAATCGCGCTCGATCGCGATGAGCTCGAGCTCTGAGAGGACCCGCAGCACGCGCCCTGCGAGCCCGACCGACCATGGCTCGCGCGCGTCTCCGCTGAGCACCTCCGCGAGCTTCCCGCCGCTGACGCTGCCGCCGAGATGAAGGGCTCGGTAGCAGGCCGCGAGCGGGCCTCTCAGCTGGTACTCCCGCACGTGTATGTGTGCTGCAAAGCGTAGCTCAGCCTCTCCCCACGCCAGGTGGGTCACGCCGGTCCCGGCCTGCGCGAGCGCGAGCTGCGCCGCGCACGACGGCGGGTCGAGCAGCACAACGTGCGCGTAGGGGTCCGTCAGCGCCGGCTCGCGCTCGAGCGCCGCGTAGTCGCAGAGGTCAAAGCCGCCGAGGCGCCCGTCGAGGTGGCGCCGGCGCTCCGGTGCGGAGGCGCACAGCACGAGGACGCGCTCAGCGCTCGCGACGAGCTCGCCGAGTGTCGCCCCGATGCCGCGCCCTCGCCGATCGTTGAGCTCGCGCATCTCGCCACCGCGCAGCGGAAGCGCGGCCAGGTCACGGTCGAGTTCCGCGAGCGCGCACGCGAGCCGGTCCTGCGGCTCGCCGACGAGCCGCAGCGGCTCGGGGGCGCAGGGCGCCGCTGTGCGCAGCACGAGCCGCGGCTCGACGACCCCCTGCCATTCGTGGCGCTCGAGGGCGAACGCCGCATCGACCGCCTGGCCGGGCTCGAACCCGAGCCGCGTGCCCGACCCGAACGCGACCGCGCGGGCTCGCGCGCGGCCGGAGCGCAGCGTGAAGCGCGCGTGCTCGCCGCGACCCTCGCCGCCGAAGCCGCTCACGCCGTCGATCGTGGCGGCGCGGAACAGCAGCGAGACCGGCGGGTTCGCGCAGCCGAACGGACCAAGCCCGGCGAGCTCCTCCGCGAGCTCGAGGCCGATGTCCTGCGCATCGACGACGGCGTCGGCGCGCTCGCGGCGCGCGAGCTGCTCGGGTCCGAGGACGCGCTCCGCATGGGCGACGAACGCTCCGCGGAACGCGTCGATGCGCTCGCGCTCGACCTGCAGGCCGGCCGCGGCGCGGTGGCCGCCGTAGGCGATCAGCTCGCCGCTCGCGGCCCCGAGGCCGGCGAGCAGGTCGAAGGCTGGAATCGAGCGCGCCGAGCCGACGGCGGGCGCCCCATCTTCGGCGAGCGCGAGGAGCACGGCGGGGCGGTGGTGGCGCTCGGCGATCCGCGCCGCGACGATCCCGACGACGCCGGGGTGCCAGCCTTCACCCGCGAGGACATAGGCCGCGGCTGGGCCGGTGGCGGCGACCTGGGCTTCGGCTTCGAAGCGGATCCGCGTTTCGGTGTTGCGCCGCTCGCCGTTGAGCCGGTCGAGCTCCGCCGCGAGCTGCGCGGCGCGCTGCGGATCGTCGGTCAGCAGTAGCTCGAGCGCCACGTCGGCGCGGGCGATCCGCCCGGCGGCGTTGATCCGCGGCGCGAGCGCAAACGCGAGCTGGCGCTCGCCGATCCGCAGCGGATCGACCTGCGCGACCGCCATCAGCGAGCGCAACCCGATGCGCCCGGTGCGCGAGAGTGCGCGCAGGCCGTCGCGCACGAGCCGGCGGTTCTCGCCGAGCAGCGGGACGACGTCGGCGACCGTGGCGAGCGCCACGAGCTCGAGCTCGTCGGGCCGCTCGCCCTCGTCGAGGCCCGCCCCACCCCGCAGCGCCTGCGCGAGCTTCATTGCTACCGCGGTGGCGCAGAGGTGCTCGCACGGGTAGGCGCAGAGCGCCGGGTGCACGATCGGCGCGTCGGGGAGCGAGCCGTCGGCGCGCGGCGCGTGGTGGTCGGTGACGAGGACGTCGAGCCCTGCACTGCGCGCGGCCGCGACGGCGTCGATCGCCGTGATCGCGCAGTCGGCCGTGATCAGCAGGCGCGTGCCGCGCGAGGCGAGCCGCTCGACGGTCGCCGGCGAGAGCCCGTAGCCATCGCCGAGCCGGTCGGGCAGATACCAATCGACGTCGGCGCCGAGCTCGCGCAACGCGCTGACGAGGATCGCCGTCGAGCAGACGCCGTCGCAGTCGTAGTCGCCGTGGACGGTGATCACCGAGCCGCGGCGCAGGTGCGAGAGGACGAGCTCGACCGCGGCGCCGATCCCGCGCAGCGCCCGCGGCGAATGCGCCTCCTCGGCGCTCAGGAATGCGCGCGCGGCGGCGGGGTCCGCGAGCCCGCGGCGCGCGAGGACCTGAGCGAGCACGTGACTGACGCCGAGCTCGCGCTCGAGCCGCGCGAGCTGCGCGAACGGCACCGGCGCGAGCTCGAAGGCGACCGTGTCCCCTTGAGCGCTCATCGCGGACGAGCCTACGCGCGCGGTGCGACGGAACGCCGGGTGCGGCGGATTACGCGCGTCGCGTGCCGCGCTCGCGCGACGCGCCGATCATGTAGCCAGCGAGCATCCCGAGGATCGATCCGGGGATCGCGTAGAGCACCGTCGAGACGTGCGTGTCGTGGCGCCCGGGAATGGCGAGGCCGTGGTGGGCCACGGCGAAGATCACGATCCCGGCGATAACCGAGCCGACGATCGAGAACAGGAGCGCGCCGACGATGCCGCCCCAGAAGCGGTCGGGCAGCCAGATCGTGTAATGCCAGAGAGCGAGGCCGAGCATGACCCAAGCCAAAAGACCCATTACCTGTTCCTTCCGTGGCGGCGGCCGCGCCCGCGCGACTTCGACGCTCCGCGCGGTCTGACGGATCGGTCGTCCCTCGGCATCACGACGTCCTCGGGGCGCGCGTCGGCGGTCGGGTCGATCTCGGGCTCCGGTTCGGGCAGCAGCGACCGCGCCGGGCGGTCCGCGTGGAGGTCGCGCACGAGCTGGCCCCATTCGGAGCCCGAGACAGCGGCTCCGGGAAGCGCCGGCTGAGTGATACGGCCGCTGCTTCGCGGACGCCGCGGCTCAACCGTCGTCTCGCGCGCCTCCTCACCTGTGGTCGCATACGCGGGTACGACCCCGCCGTGCGCGGCCGCGATGCGCGCGCGCCGGCGACGGTAGACGAGCTCGCGCTCCTTCCAGTGCGTGAGGACCGGCGAGGCGATGAAGATCGAGGAGTAGGCGCCCGAGGCGACGCCGACGAGTAGCGCGAAGGCGAAGTCCTTGAGCGTGGTGCCGCCGAACAGCAGCAGCGCGACCACGGGCAGCAGCGTGCAGAAGCTCGTCGCGAGCGACCGCGTCAAGACCTCGGACATGGAGCGGTTGACGACCTGCGAGAAGGCGGCGTTCTGCATTCGCGCGACGTTCTCGCGCACCCTGTCGAAGACGATGATCGTGTCGTAGATCGAGTAGCCGAGGATCGTGAGCAGCGCCGCGACCGTGTCGGCCGTCACCTGCCTCCCGGTCAACGCGTAGACGCCCGCCGTGATCAGCAGGTCGTGGGCGAGGGCGATCAGCACCGGGACCGCGTACTTCCACTCGAAGCGCAGCGCGATGTACGCGGAGATCGCGAGCAGCGAGGCGATGATCGCGATCAGCGCCGAGTTCTCGACCGTCTTGCCGAAGCTCGGGCCGACCGAGCTCGAGCTGAAGTTGTGGTCCCCGAACGCGTGGGCCAGTGCGCCTTCGACCGTGCCCGGCAAGAACGCGCTCCCGAGCTGTTGCGGCGAGAGCGTCTTGACCGAGATCTGGAAGCTGTTCGCGACCTTCACGCCGTTGGAGGCGCCACCGAGCGACTTCGCGCTGATCTGCTGCACGACCGGGTGCGCGAGCGCCTTCGCGAGGCCGTGCCCGCTCAGCGACGCGAGCACCTTGTCCACGTTCGCGATCGAAGCGCGCTTGACGAATGTCGTCTGGATCTGCGTGCCGCCGACGAAGTCGATGCCAAAGTTGATGCCGTTCGCGCCGATCGCGATCGCGCCGACCGCGAGGATCGTCCCCGACAGCGTGAAGAACCAGCGCGAGCGGCCCATGAAGTCGAAGCGCCAGGCCGTGAAGTGCTCGCGCACGCCGAGCAAGGAGGGGCGGCGGACGAAGCGCGTCGTGCCGGCCGATGTGAGGATCGCGCGCGTCGCCGCGACCGCCGTGAACAGCGAGACGATCGTGCCGATGCCGAGCGTGAAGGCGAAGCCCTTCACGTCCTGCTCGGAGAGCATGAAGAGGATGAACGCCGTCATGAACGTCACCGCGTTCGCGTCGACGATCGAGCTGAAGCCGCGCTTGTAGCCGGCGGCGATCGCGTTCGCCGGCGAGCGACCGGCGCGCGACTCCTCCTTGACGCGTTCGAAGATCACGACGTTCGCGTCCGCGGCGACGCCGATCGTGAGGATCAGGCCGGCGATTCCCGGCAGCGTCAGCGTGATCGGGATCAGCTTGATCAGCGCGAAGAAGTAGATCGCGTAGATCGCGAGGGCGGCGACCGCGATCAGGCCGAGCACGCGGTAGAAGACGACCAGGAACAGTGCGACGATCAGGAGCCCTGCCGCGCCCGCGAGCAGACCCGCGTTGAGCGCCTGGTGGCCGAGCGTAGCCGAGACCTGCTGGCTCGAGATGACGACGAGGTTGATCGGCAGCGCGCCACTCGAGATCAGGTTCGCGAGCTGGGTGGCGGTCGCGACCGTGAAGCTGCCCTGGATCTGGCTGCCACTCGACGCGTCGATCCCGCTCGGGTTCTGCGTGAAGTCGATGTAGGGGACCGTGACGAGCCGTGTGTCGAGCACGATCGCGAAGTGCTGGAAGTTGTCGTTGCCGCCGACCGTGTTCTGCGAGCCGCGCTGCGCGATCCTCGCGGTCACGTTCAGGAACGTGTTGACGGCGCCGCCGCGGAAGCCGAACGCGACGACCTCCTGGCCGCTCTGCGTGTCCGTTTGGGCGCTCGGGTTCGTGACGTCCTTACCGCTGATCGCGGGGTCGTCCTTGAGGACGTAGTAGAAGTTGTAGGAGGGGTCGCTGCCGTCGTTGGGCGTCAGCGCCTGGCGCACGACCGTGCCGGGCTTGACGTAGACGAGCTTGGCACCGGCGGGCAACTTCTTGCCCGACTGCGAGACGTCGAGGTCCAGGTACCCGACCGCCTGGTCGAAGGCGGCCTTGTTACCGGGTGCGGGAACGATCTGGCCGGCGGGCGTCAGAACCGTCTTCGTCTTTGGATTGACGTAGTAGACCGTCCCGTACTCCGCCGACATGAGCGCCTTGTAATGGTGCTCGGGACAGCCGGCGGCGCGCTGGATGGCGGCGTATTCGGTGAGCGCGTTTGCCGACGTTCCGGGGCTGCCGCCCCCCTGTGCGGGGTTGTCCCCCGTCACCGAGTCGTTGTTCGGTCCGCCCGGCTGGCAGCGCGGCCCGAGCACGCTCGCCTCCCAGTCGTAGAAGTAGAGCTGCCCGGTCGAGCCGACCGCCGCCTCGGCCTGCGCGACGTTCTTCGCGCCCGCGAGGCTCACGTCGACCTCGTTGCGCCCGGCGCTAGTGACCGAGGTGTTGGCGAGGCCGAGCGAGTTGACGCGGGACTGGATGATGTTGATCGCCTGGCTGATCGTGCTCGGATCGACCTTGGCGCCGCTCGTCGCGCGGCCCTGGAAGATCAGCTCGACGCCGCCCTTGAGGTCGAGGCCGAGCTGCGTCTTCTTCGGCTTGACGACCCCCGGGATCCCGGCCGTGACGAGCAGCGAGAGGATGACGATCCCGGCGACCAGCGCCAGCACGAAGGCGTTGCGGCGGCGGTCACTCATCGCGTTGCGGGCAGTGTCATCGGCAAAAGGTCGGTGGCGAAGCGGTGCTCGGCCGCCTCAGCGCGCCGGCGTCAGGACCAGCAGCAGGCCACCGTCGTCATCGTAGGCGGGGAAGAGGTCGGCTGTCGCGGTGGCTGAGCGGTCGCTCTCGGTTCGTACGGTCGCGGGCTTGCCGAGCGCGCGCACGCCCCACTCGAGCACGGTCGCGACGTGGTCCTCCCCGTTCTCAAAGCTCAGACCGAGCGCCTGCGCGATCGGCTGACCGACGACCTCCTCCTCCTCGTAGCCGGTCAGCTCGAACGATCCGCGCCCGCAACCGATCACGCGTCCTTCGCGATCGGCGACGAAGAACGCCGCGTCCGGTGCCGGGTAGTAGTCGTCGAGCAACTCGAAGAGGAACGAGAAGCCGCAGTGCGAGCAGCCGCGCTCATCGCGGCGGAACGCCTCATAGCGATCCGAGGCGCTCGAGCGCTCGCCGCAGTTGGGGCAGATGAAAGGGTGAGGCATCGCCGCTGACAGCCTACCGACGCATCCTCAAGCGAAGGTCAGAACAACGACGCGCTGGCGGGCGGCGCGGCGAGCCCGAGGTGCGCGAAGGCGTGCGTCGTCGCCGCGCGTCCACGCGGCGTCCGCTTGATCATCCCGAGCTGGAGCAGGTAGGGCTCGTACACGTCCTCGATCGTGTCGCGCTCCTCGCCGACGGCGACCGACAGCGTGCTGAGGCCGACCGGACCGCCGCCGAAGCGCTCGCAGATGGCGCGCAGGATCTCGCGGTCGAGCCGGTCCAGGCCGAGCTCGTCGACCTCGAGCAGCGCGAGCGCCGCCTCGGCCGCGGCCGCGCTCACGGTCCCGTCGCCGCGAACCTCGGCGAAGTCGCGCGCCCGGCGCAAGAGTCGGTTGGCGACGCGCGGAGTGCCGCGGCTGCGGCGCGCGATCGCGAGCGCACCGCCCGCCTCAAGCTCCACCTCGAGGATCCGCGCGGCACGCGTAACGATCGCCGCAAGCTCCTCGTGGGAGTAGGAGTCGAGGCGCGCCTGGATGCCGAAGCGGTCGCGCAGCGGCGTCGTCAGAAGGCCCGAGCGCGTCGTCGCGCCGATCAGCGTGAACGGCGGCAGCGGGAGCGTGACGACCTTCGCCCCCGCGCCCTGCCCGACCGTGATCGGCAGGCGATGGTCTTCCATCGCCGGATAGAAGGTCTCCTCCAGCGCGCGCGGCAGGCGGTGGATCTCATCGACGAAGAACACGCTGCGCGGCTCGAGCGAGCTGAGGAACGCGGCGATGTCGCCCTTGCGCTCGAGTGCGGGGCCCGCGGTCGCGACGAAGGCGACGCCGAGCTCGGCGGCAACGATCTGCGCGAGCGAGGTCTTGCCGAGGCCGGGCGGTCCGGCGAGGAGCACGTGGTCGAGCGCCTCGCCGCGTGCGCTCGCCGCCTCGATCGCGACTGCGAGCTGCTCCTTGAGCTGGCTCTGGCCGACGAACTCCTCGAGCCGGCGCGGGCGCAGCGTGATGTCGAGCTCGTCCTCGGGCGAGAGGTAGGGCGTCTGGATGCGCTCACGCGTGCTCACGCGCTGGCCGCCTGACGGTTGGCGCGAAGCGCCGCCGCGAGGATCTCCTCGGCGCTCTCGCCCTCGGCCGCGGCAAGCAGAGACTCGACTTCAAACGGCGCAAACCCGAGCTCGAGCAGGCCCTCGCGGGCGACCTGTCGTGGCGCGGGCTCGCCGGTGCGCCGCGCGACGATCGCCTCTCCCACGCTCTCGCCGACCTTCTCACGCAGCTCGACGATGATCCGCTCCGCGGTGCGCTTGCCGATCCCCGGCACTGTCTGGAAGCGCGCGACATCCCCCGCCGCAATCGCCGCGTAGAGCTCACTCGTGCTACCGCCGCCGAGCACCGCGATCGCGACCTTCGGTCCGACCGACTGCACGCCGAGCAAGAGCAGGAAGAGCTCGCGCTCCTCCTCGCTCGCGAACCCGTAGAGCGCGAGCGCGTCGTCGCGCACCACGAGGTGCGTGTGCAGCGTCACCTCGCTGCCGACCGGCGGCACCGTCGCCAGCGTCGGTGCGGAGACCGCGAGCTTGTAGCCGACGCCGCCGCACAGCACCACGACGCAGTCGGCGCGGCGTGACGCCACCTCGCCGCGCAGCAGCGCGATCATCGCGCGAGCGCCGCCGCCACCGGCGCGTGGTTGACGTGGCAGATCGCGACCGCCAGGGCGTCCGCTGCATGGTCGGTCGCGGGCAGCGCTGCCAGCGAGAGCAGGCTCTTCACCATCCAGCCGACCTGCTCCTTGCCGGCGCGCCCGCTGCCGCAGACGGCGGCTTTTATCTGCTGCGGCGTGTAGCTGTAGCAGTCGAGCCCGCGCTCCCCGGCGGCGAGCATCGCGACCCCGCGCGCCTGCCCCACGGCAAACGCGGTGCGGACATTCGCGCCGAAATAGAGGTCCTCGAGCGCGACTGCCTCCGGCGCGTGCTCCTCGACGAGCGCCGCGAGCTCGGCGTGCAGCTGCGCGAGGCGCTGCTCGGTGGCAACGCCCGCAGCGGTCTCGATCACACCGCCGTCGAGCGCGACGAGCCGCCCGCCACGGCGCGCGACGACGCCATAGCCGGTGTTTGCGAGGCCCGGATCGATTCCCAGCACGATCATCTGTTCGATCCGTGATTCTGCGCGGCGGCCCGGACGCCTGCGCCACGGCGGTCTCGGCCAGCCATACCAGCGCGAGCAGCTGATATACTTTTCTGTATCGGCTCTGGCGATCTCATTCGCGATAAGCGCCTCGGTCTTGGCCTGAGCCAGCGATCGCTGGCTCGTCGCGCCGGGACCACGCAGGCTGCCGTCAGCAGGATCGAGCGCGGCCTCACGTCCCCGACGTGGGAGACGATCTGCGCTTTGATGCTCGCCATGGGCTTCGAGCCCGACCTCCAGGCAGTCCGCCTGACTGGCCGCTTCGATCCCCTCCATCTCGCCAGCCTGCGTGCCAGGCCCGCGGCCGAGCGACTGGCCCTCGCGCTGTCGGCCGACCGGCTCGCGGTGCGACTACGCGACCAGGCCCGCGTGGCGAATGGCGCAACCGGCTGAATCCTTTGACGCACAGCGCATCCTCGGGGCGCTGGCGCGTCACGGCGTCGACTACGTCCTGATCGGTGGCCTCGCGGTCCAGACGCACGGGCACATGCGCACGACCGCCGACATCGACATCATGCCGGCACCTGCGCGCGCCAACCTGACGCTGCTGGCGGCGGCTTTGAGCGCTCTCGGAGCGCGCGTTCTCAACCCGGGTGCCGAGGATCCGGAGATCGATGTCACAACGCTCCCGCGGGCGGCGCGTTGGCAGTTCGCGACCCGCCATGGCGCGCTCGACGTGGTGCTCGAGGCCCCTGGCGCGCCGCCATACAGCGAGCTCCGCGGGCGCGCGCTCGAGGTCGAGCTCGACGAGCTCAGGATCCCGGTCGTCGGCCTCGACGACCTCATCGCGATGAAGCGCGCAAGCGGTCGCCCGGTCGACCTCGACGACCTCGCAGCGCTGACCGAGCCTCCCCCGCCCTAGGGGTCCTACCCCGCGACGCGCTCCAGGACCTCGTCCGAGACGTCGAAGTTCGAGTGCACGGCGCCGACGTCGTCGTTGTCCTCGAGCGACTCGATCAGCCGGAACAGGCGCTTGGCGTCCTCCTCGCCGATTTCGATGCGCACGGTCGGGCGCTGCTCGAGCTCGGCGCGCTCGATCTCGATCCCCGCTTCCTCGAGTGCCGCGCGCACGGCGCCCAGGTCGCCCGGCTCGGCGATCACCTCGAGCAGCTCCTCGTCAGCCTCGATGTCGAGCGCGCCCGCCTCCACCGCCGGCAGCAGATCCTCCTCGCCATAGCGCGCACCATCGACGACGACGACGCCCCGCTTCTCGAACAGGTAGCCGACGCTCCCGGGCTCGCCGAGGCTCGCGCCGGCTCGCGAGAGCAGGTGGCGCACATCGGCGCCCGTTCGGTTGCGGTTGTCGGTGTAGGCCTCGATCAGCAGCGCGACGCCCCCCGGCCCGTAGGCCTCGTAGAGCACCGTCTCGATCGCCTCTGCGTCGGCGCCCGCGCCCGCGCCCTTCGCGATCGCGCGCTCGATGTTGTCCTTGGGCATCGACGCGTCCTTCGCCTTCTGGACGGCGTTCGCCAGCGCCGCGTTCGCGTCGACGTCGCCGCCGCCCTCGCGCGCCGCGACCGTGATCGCCCGCGCGAGCTTCGTGAACTGCTGTCCGCGCCGCGCGTCGACGATCGCCTTCTTGTGCTTGATGCCAGCCCATTTGCTGTGTCCCGACATGCGTCCGATTCTAGGGATCAGGGGTTGGGGTGGCGCGATGCGGCGCGACCGACGCTCTTCCGGCAGCAGCCGAGGTCGGCGCGTGGAGGCTCGGCGCGTGATCGAGGTGCGCTCACGGGGTAGACGCCGCCCGATGGTGCCACCCCATACGATCCCGACGGGCATGTATCTCGACCGCTCGATCTTCAAGGCCTACGACATCCGCGGGATCTATGGCGAGCAGATCGATGGCGATCTCGCCGAGGAGATCGCGCGCGCTTTCGCGCGCGTGCTCGCCGAGCAGGCGGGGAAGCAGCCTCGCGACCTCGGCATAGCGCTCGCCCACGACATGCGCCTGAGCTCACCCGAGCTGACCGAGCGCTACAAGACCGGTCTGATGGCCGAAGGCGTGCACGTGATGGACGCGGGCGAGGCCGCGACCGAGGTCCTCTACTGGCTTGTCGGAGCGCGCGGCCTGGACGGCGGGCTTGTCTGCACCGCTTCGCACAACCCGGCGAAGTACACGGGCGCGAAGCTCGTCGGTCGCGGTGCGCTGCCGCTGTCGGGCGATGCGGGCATCGACGACGTGCGTCGCAAGGTCGAGGCGGGCCTCGGGCGGGCGCCGGGCGGCGGTAGCCAGGAGCGGGCCGAGTGGCGCCGCGGCTTCGATGAGGCGGTCATCCGCTTCGTCGACCCGGACGCGATCAAGGGCCTGCGCGTCGTCCTCGACGGCGGCAACGGGATGGCCGGCCCGATGGTCGGCCCGATCCTCGAACGACTGGGCCTCGATCTGGTCGAGACCTATTGGAAGCCCGACGGGAAATTCCCCGACCACGAGCCGAATCCGCTGCTCGAGGAGAACCGCGCCTTCATCATCGACAAGGTCAAGGCGGAGGGCGCGGACATCGGCATCGCCTTCGACGGGGACGCCGATCGCTGCTTCTTCATCGACGAGCAGGGCGAGTTCATCGACGGTGACTTCATGACCGCGCTGCTCGCGCGCACCCTGCTGCGCTCGAGCCCAGGCGCGACGATCCTCTACGACGTGCGCGCCTCGCGGGCGGTCGCCGACACCGTTGCCGCCGAAGGCGGCACCTCCTATCCGAACCGCGTCGGCCACGCGTTCTTCAAGCGCCGGATGCGCGAGGAGGGCTCGCTGTTCGGCGGCGAGGTCTCCGGGCACTACTACTTCCGTGACTTCTACTGCGCCGACTCGGGCACGATCCCCGCGCTGTTGATGCTCGAGATTGCCGCGCGCGCGGGCCGTCCGGTCTCAGAGCTGGTCCGCGCGTTCCGCGACAAGTACTTCATCTCGGGCGAGATCAACAGCGAAGTCAACGATGCGCCGGCGAAGATCAGCGAGATCGCCCGGCGCTATTCGGATGCCGAGCAATCGACGCTCGACGGCATCTCGATCGACTATCCCGACTGGCACTTCAACGTGCGCTCCTCGAACACCGAGCCGCTGCTGCGACTGTGCCTCGAGTCGCTCGTCTCGCGCGAAGACATGGAGCTCCGTCGCGACGAAGTGCTGTCGCTGATCCGCGCCTGACTCGGTTCTCAGTCGTACGGCCGCTCTACGGCTCGTGCGGGCGCAGCATGAACGTTGCGAGCAGCTTGCGATCGGGAAGCAGCCCGAGCAGGTGCTCGTTCCCGCGGGCGGCACAGCTGTCGAGCCAGGCGGCGTCCGTGTCGGCGTCGAAATGCTCCATCGCGGCGAGGAAGATCTGAACGCCGGGGCCAAACCGCGCCCACGCCTCGTCGTAGGCCGTACGGTAGGCGAACGTCCCCGTGCCACAACGTACGCAGCACAGCATCGCGATCGTTTGGCCGTCGCCCTCCAGGGAGCTGAACCACATGCGGCCCTCGTCGAGGTAGTGGGCGCACACGGCCGCGAAGAAGCTCGCCCCCGCCTCGCTGCGCTGGAAGGCAAGGCCACCTGGCTCGTTGCCTTTCCAGCCGGAAGCCTCGAGCGCCAGGAAGTCGGCAACGGCGTCCCGATCGGTCCTCACGCGCACGCTGGAACGCCCGCCGGCAGCCAGCTCGAGATGGTTGCGGTGCTGGCGAATCGTGCGGCGCCGGTGCTTCCCGATATTCGCGAGCCAGTAGGCCTCCTCGCCCACACGCCGGCGCAGAAAGGCTCGCTCCCAGCTATCGAACGCGACCAGCCGCACACCCTGCTCCGCTGCCGCTTCGTGCAGCAGGCGGCTGACCGGGCCGGCACAGCCCACCCACTCCATATCGACGAGCTCCGAACCGCGTCGGAGCGCTTCACGCACGAGCTCACCGACGGCGCACGCAATGGCCTCGCCGCCGCCTTGCTCGGTGACGAGCGGGGTCCCTAGAGCGAGCGCGTCAGGCGCGATCATCGTCGTCAGCGATGAGCGCCTCGCGCCCTCAGCAGAAGCTTCCTCGTCGATCCCAACCGTCCCGAGCGGAAGGCAGCACTCGACTGTTCCGTTGCGTTCGACGAGGACGAGCACCGGCGCGTCTGCCTCCCCGAGGTATTCGACCGCGGGCAGCAGCCACGCCGGCTCGAAGAACGGGTTTGGCTCAAGCGATCGCGCGGCGCACTCGGACCATGCAGCGATGTCGCTGCTCGTCAGCTTGTCGAACGCCACAGTTCGCGATCGCACCAGCGAGCCAGCATATGGTCCGCGATCGCAAGGCGAGTCCTCATCGCAGCTCGGCCGCGCCCGTCGGCGTCACCGTGAGGATCGGCTTCCCGCGGGCGCCATCGCGCTCCGGTGCGCGCGCGTGTCCGGCGTGAGCTCCGCGGGGCGCAGCAGCACCCATACGTGACCCCCACCCCCCGCGCGGTTGCCGGCGCCGGCGCTACCGCCGTGCGCCTCGGCGATGGCCCGCACGATCGAGAGGCCGAGGCCGGTCGCCTCGCCGGTGCGCGAGGCCTCGGCGCGCGTGAAGGGCTCGAAAGCATGCGGGAGGAACTCCTCTGGGAAGCCCGGCCCTTCGTCGAACACATGGAGCTCAACCGCGCCGTCGCGCTCGCGTAGCTCGAGCTCGATCGTGCCGGAGCCGTGGCGCAGAGCGTTCGTGAGCAGATTGTCGAGCGCCTGCTCGAGGCGGTCAGGGTCGAGCGCCACGACAAGCGAATCGGTCATGTCGGTGCGGATCGTGCGCCCTTCGGTTCGCGCGATCCGGTCGAAGCGCTCCGCGCTCGCGCGCAGCATCACCGCGACGTCGACCACCTGCGGACGGACCGGCAGCTGGCCCTCGCCGGCCCGCGCGATGACGAGCAGGTCGGAGGCGAGGCGGGTCATCCGGTCGACCTCCTCGACGGCTGAGCGCAGCGCGTCGGCCATCTCCTCGCGGCTGCGCTCGGGGTCGAGCGCGAGCTCGAGCTCGAGCTTGAGGACCGTGAGCGGCGTGCGCAGCTCGTGGCTCGCGTGCGAGACGAGCGCGCGCTCGCGCGAGACCGCGTCGCTGACGCGCCCGAGCATCGCGTTCAGCGTCTCTCCGAGGCGAGTCAGGACATCGCTCGACGCCGGCACCGGCAGGCGGGCGTCGCGCTCCCCGCCCGAGATCTCGGCGGCGCGCCGGCGCATGCGCTCGACCGGAGCGAGCGCGTTGGCGGCGACCAGGTAGGCGGCGCCCGAGCTCAACAGCAGCATCAGTGGGCCGCCGAAGAAGAGCAGGTCCCCGAGCACGTTGAGCGCGTGGTCGCGCTGCGCGAGCGAAACGCCGACGACGAGGACCTCGCCGCGGGCGTCGCGAAGCGGCCTCGCCAACAATCGCGAGTTGCCGCGGTCGCTGATCAGCGTCGAGCCGTGCAGCGCCGTGATCGCGCGCGCGTCCAGCAGCGGCGTGTGGCGCAGGCCGGCGGTCGCGTCGAGCACCTTGCCGTGCAGGCTCAGGATCTCCGCGAACGCGCCTGAGCTTTCCGCGAGCGGCGGTCGCGCCGCGAGCGTCGGCTTCGCGGGGCGCTCGAGCGCCCCGAGCTCGGCCGCGCGGGCGTCGAGCGAGCGATTGATCCCGTCATCGAGGCCGACCTCGAACGAGAAGTAGAGCGCGAGCGCGAGCCCGCCGAGCAGCACAGCCGAGACGCCCGCGAAGGCGAGCGTCAGCTTGAGGCGGATCGATCGGCGCGCGAACCAGGCTTCGAAGCGCGCGATCACGCGATCACCTGCTCCTCCTGGCGCAGCCGGTAGCCCGCACCGCGCACGGTCTCGAGCGAGTTGCGCCCGAACGGCCGGTCGACCTTGTCGCGCAGGTAACCGACGTAGACCTCGATCACATTCGAGCGGTTCTCATAGCTTTCGTCCCAGGCGTGCTCGAGCAGGTCGAAGCGACTCAAGACCTCCCCCGGGCGGCGCATGAATGCCTCGAACAGCGCGAACTCGCGCGCGGTCAGCGCGAGCTCCACCTCGCCGCGCCACGCTCGCCGCGCGGCGGGATCGAGGCGCAGGTCGTCGACGCTCAGGATAGCCGAGCGCGGCCCGACCGGACGCCGCGTTAGGGCGCGGATCCGCGCGAGCAGCTCCTCGAAGCTGAACGGCTTCGTCAGGTAGTCGTCGGCGCCCGCGTCGAGCCCGCGCACGCGGTCGTCGACCTCGCCGAGCGCGGTCAGCATCAGCGTCGGCGACCACACGTCGCGCTCGCGCAGCATCCGGCACAGCTCGATCCCATCGCGGCCGGGGAGCATCACGTCGAGCAGGATCACGTCGTAGTCGGTGCTCGTCGCGCGGGTCAGCGCACCATCGCCATCGCGCGCCACGTCGACGGCCATCCCGGCGCGGCGAAGCCCGCGGCGCAGCAGGCTCGCAAGCTTCTCCTCATCCTCGACGACAAGCACCCGCATGTTGGGATTGTCGCGGCTCGCCTGCCGCGACGACGGCTCCCCTACGGAGAGGACCAGCTGAACTGGTTGCTCCAGGGAATCTGGTCGTTAGTAACTGGGCTACGGCAGGGTCTCGATCATCCGCAGGAGCTCCTCCCGCCGGTAACCGTGCCGGCGCGCGACGTCGATCAACTCGCGCGCCGCGGTCAGTACGGCCGTCCGCTCGGGTGTACCGGCCACGCTCACGCCGCGCCCACGGCGGAACTCGAGCAAACCCTCGTCGCGCAACAACCGCAGCGCGCGCAAGACGGTGTTCGCGTTGACGCCGAGCTCGGCGGCGAGATCCTTCGCCGGCGGCAGCCGCTCGCCCGGGCGCGCCTCGCCGTCGAGGATTGCCCGGCGTATCTCCGCCGCCACCTGCTCGAACACAGCCGTCGATTCGGAACGATCAACCCGCATGCGCCACCATCCGACCGGCAGAATAGCGCTAGGTAATCTAGCACTATCCTCGCCGCCGCAGGCGCGGCCCGCTACAGGTTGTAGCGCGTGTCCTTGTGCGCGACGATCGCCCGGTTGAGCGTCTCACGCGGGTCAGTGCCCTTGCGGACGTAGGCGATCGCGCCGCCGATCATCAGCTCGCGCACGATCGAGTCCTCGTCATCGCTCGAGATCACAACGATCGCTGTTTTCGGCGAGGCGGCGAGGATGCCCGGGACGGCGACGCGGCCACCGCCCTCCGGCATGTTCAGGTCGACGAGCGCCGCATCGGGACGATGCTTGCGGGCGAGTGCGATCGCTTCGACGGCATCGGTGGCCTCGGCGACGATCTCGAACTCCCGCCCGAGCGTCGCCGCCAGCACCGCCCGAACCGCTTGATCATCGTCAGCGATCAGAACTCGCGGCCTCCCCATGCTCACTAACGATAGCCCTGGCCGCGGGTTCGGACGGATCCGGCCTCGTGCTGGCATTACGACGTCAGGCTAGCGTCACGCTCGAAGCGCGCGCGGCAGCCCTCGCAGCAGAAGTAGTAGCTCCGTCCACCGACGGTTGCGCGCAGCGCCCGGCGACGATCCACCTGCATCCCGCAGACGGGGTCCGTCGCGCCGCGGCGCACGGTCAGGCCGAACAGGACCAGGAATGCCACGCTGGCGATGAGGTTGAGCACGAGCTTGTAGTCGGCGCGCACCGCACCGAACACATGCCCATGCGAGGGTCGCCCGGCCGGAATCAATCCGAGACCGCTGAACGCGAGGTCGACGACGATCGCGGCGGCGATCATCGTCACCCCCATCAGCGCCGTGATCGCGAGCGCGTAGCGCCAGCCGTAGTACTTGCGGTAGATCACGATGATCGGCGCAATCACGAGGTCGGCAAAGAGGAAGGCGACGACGCCGGCGAAGCTGATCCCGCCGCTCCACAGGACGGCCGCGAGCGGCACGTTGCCGACCGAGCAGACGAAGCTGGCGACCGCGATCAACGGGCCGATCAGCGCGCCCCACAGCACCTGCACGGCGTGTGGCGAGCTCGTCAGGAAGGCGTCGCGCAACGTGGCGCGCGGGATCTGAGCGGCGAAGCCCGCGAGCAGGAAGCCGACGGCGATCTCCTTGTAGAGCATCTGCCAGTCGCCGCGGAAGTTGTGCGCGACGTCGGACCACGAGTCGATGCTCCGCAGGCGCATCCGCCCACCAACGCTGTGGTGCTCGTGTCCGGCGGTGGCTCCCCGCGCGTGCTCGCGCGCGGCGGCCTCGAGCCGCGGTGTGACGAACGCGCGCAGAAAGAGCGCCATCAAGGCGATCATCACGAGGCCGCCGACGTACTCGGCAAGCGCGAACTGCCAGCCGATCAGCGTCCAGAGCACGAGCCCCAGCTCCCAAACGAGGTTCGTCGACGCGAATTGGAAGGCGAGGGCGCTCGCCGCCGAAGCTCCTTTCTGGAAGAGGCTCTTGGCGATCGCGACCGCCGCATAGGAACACGACGATGAGGCGGCGCCGAGCCCGGTGGCGCGCAGGACCGCCGCCGGCCCGCTGCCGCCGAGCGAAGCCTCGATCCGCTCGCGCGGCACCCACGCCTGCACCGCTGCCGAGATCGCGAAACCGAAGACGAGCGCCCACCACACCTCCCACGCCATCAGCAGCGTGTCGCGCAGTCCGTGCCAGACGACGTCCACAGTCGGTACGATACCCCCATGGGGTATCCCCAACCGCTGCGCGGCTACTCCGCGACCAAGGACCAGCTGATCGCGCGCCTACACCGCATCGCCGGCCAGATCGGAGGGATCGAGCGAATGGTCGACGAGGAGCGCTACTGCATCGACGTCCTGACGCAGATCCACGCGGTCCAGGCCGCGCTCGACAAGGTCGCGCTCGGCCTGCTCGACGATCACGCACACCACTGCGTGCTCGGCGCCGACCCCGCCGAGCGCGATGCGAAGACCGATGAGCTGATGGCCGCGGTTGGCCGCCTGATGCACCGGGGCTGAAACATGACCACCCTCCACACGGTCATCTACGTCACCTGGGCCGTCTTCTGGGTCTCCTGGGTGATCGCGGCCGTGAGCGCCAAGCCGGGATCGCGTCGTGACCTGCGCGGACGCGGGTCGACGTTTGCGATCCTGGCGATCACGTTCATCGTCGTGCGCGCCGTGCACCCCGGCGCCGGCTCCTTGACAAACGTTCCCGTTGCCGTGCTCGGGACCGCGCTCTTCCTCGGCGGACTCGCCCTGGCAGTCTGGGCGCGCGTTCACCTCGGGCGCAACTGGGGCATGCCGATGACGACGAAGGACGAGCCCGAGCTCGTCACATCGGGTCCCTACAGCCGCATTCGCCATCCGGTCTACTCGGGCATCCTCCTTGCGGTGCTCGGCACCGCGCTTGCCGCAAGCTTGTACGCGCTGATCCCGTTCGGCGCGCTCACGGTGAGGTTCGTGTACTCAGCACGCGTCGAGGAGCAAACGATGCAGCGCGAGTTTCCCGACGCCTATGCGAGCTACCGCGCGCGCACGAAGATGCTCATCCCGTTCCTCGTCTAGCGCGCCGACCGCGAGTTGTGAACAGCTTGATCAAGGGTTTGCCTCGCTAGGCACCACGGGCAACCGCCGCAGGGGGTGCATTGCAAAGCGCTATGCTCATCGCATGGCGGAACAGTTCGTCGTGCGTGTCCCACCGGAGCTGGCTGCGTCGGTAGACGGCCTTGTGAGCGGCGGCAGCTTCACCTCGCGCTCGGATGCGGTCCGGGCCGGCCTCGAGCTGGTGGTCGAGCGCGAGCGGCGCGCCGCCATCGGGCGTGCGATCGTCGCCGGCTACGAGCGCGTGCCGCAAGCGGGGGACGATGTCGCGTGGGCCGAAGCGCTCGGCTCGGCGATGGTCGCCGAGGAGCCGTGGTGAGCGCGCCTCGCCAGGGCGAGATCTGGTGGGCGGAGGCAGAGGACAAGCGCCGCCCGGTGCTCGTCGTCACGCGCAGCGACGCGATCGGCGTTCTGGCGCGCGTCGTAGTGGCGCCGATCACGCGAACTGTGCGCGGGATTCCGACGGAGGTCGCGCTTGGTCCGGACGAGGGCTTGCGGGCGCCGTGCGTGGCCTCGTTTGACAACCTTCTGCCGCTGAACCGTAGCCTGCTGACCGCTCGCGTCGGGCGTCTTGCGCCGGTGCGCCGCGCCGAGCTGTGCCGGGCGCTGGACGCCCTCGGCGACTGCTGATCAGGCCATCGGGAGCTCGACGAGCTCCCGCGGCGGCGGTCCGTCGTGCGGCGGCTGGGGCGGCTTCGAGCGCCGGCTCGGGAGCCACTGGCGCGAGCTGACGAGCGCGCGGATCGATTGGCGCGCGGAGGATGCCGTCGCGAGCGCGGCGGTCGGCTCGTAGCCGCAGTGAGCCATGCAGTTCGCGCAGCGCGGGTCGCGACCGCGGCCGTACTTGTCCCAGTCGGTCGTCTCGACGAGCTCCTTGTAGGTCTCGACGTACCCGTCACTCATCAGGTAGCACGGGCGCTGCCAGCCGAAGATCGAGTAGGACGGGATGCCCCACGCGGTGCAGGAGTAGTCGACCTTGCCCTCGAGGAAGTCGAGGAAGAGCGGCGAGTGGTTCAGGCGCCAGCGCTTGCGGGCGCCGTTCGCGAAGGCGGCGCGGAAGAGCTCGTGGGTCTGCTTCACACCGAGGAAGTGCTCCTGATCCGGCGCCTTCTCGTAGGCATACGCGGGCGAGATCATCATCGCGTCGACCTCGAGCTCGTCGTTGAGGAAGTCGAGCACCTGGCGCACGGTGTCCGGTGAATCGTGTGTGAAGAAGGTCGTGTTAGTTGTCACGCGGAAGCCGCGTTCCTTCGCCGCCTTGATCGCGGCAACTGCCTTGTCGAAGACGCCGTCGCGGCAGACTGACTCGTCGTGGCGTTCACGCAGCCCATCCATGTGCACCGCCCAGGCGAAGTAGCGACTCGGCTCGAAGAGGTCGAGCTTGCGCTCCATCAGGATCGCGTTGGTGCAGAGATAGATGTAGCGCTTGCGCTTGATCAGCTCGCGCGCGAGCTCGTCGATCTCGGGGTGAATCAGCGGTTCGCCGCCGGCGATCGAAACCATCGGCGCGCCCGACTCTTCGATCGCCGCGATCGCTCGGTCGACCGGCATGCGCTGGCGCAGGATGTGGTCGGGGTGCTGGATCTTGCCGCAGCCCGCGCACTCGAGGTTGCATTGGTAGAGCGGCTCGAGCTCGACGATCAGCGGGAAGCGTTCGCGCTTGGCAAGTTTCTGGCGGGCGATGTAGCCGCCGACCGCCATGCTCTGGCGTAGCGGGACGGTCATCCGTTCCTCGCGACGTTCGGCGGGAGCTTGAAACGAATCGTCTCCGTCGCGACGGTGCGCTGCGCGCACGTGACGGGTCCGAGCCCGGCGAGCGCGCCGACGACGCCCTCGACGAGCTCCTCGGGCGCGGAGGCACCCGCGGTCAGGCCAATCCGGCGCGTGCCGGCGAGCAGCGCCGGACGGATGTCCTCCGCGTGCTCGACGAGCGCGGCCGGACAACCAGCGCGCTCGGCGACCTCGACGAGGCGCTGCGAGTTAGAGGAGTTCTGCGAGCCCACGACGAGAACGATGTCACACTCGCCCGCCAGGGCTCGGACGGCGTCCTGGCGGTTCTGTGTCGCATAGCAGATGTCGTCGGATGCGGGGCCTGCCAGCAGCGGAAAGCGCTCGCGCAGGCGTTCGACGACGCGGTTGGTCTCATCCACGGCCAGCGTCGTCTGCGTGAGGTAGGCAACGCGCGTTGGGTCGTCGACCTCGACGTTGACGACCTCCTCCGCCGACGCGATCACCTGGACGCGCTCGGGTGCCTCGCCGAGAGTCCCATCGACCTCCTCGTGGCCCTCGTGCCCGATCAGGACGATGTCGAAGCCCTCGCGGGCAAAGCGCCGCGTCTCCGCATGGACCTTTGCCACGAGCGGACAGGTCGCGTCGATCACGTCCAGTCCGCGCTCGCCGGCCTCAGCGCGGACAGCCGGTGAGACGCCGTGGGCGGAGAAGATCACGGTCGCGCCGTGCGGAACCTCGTCGAGCTCCTCGACGAACACCGCGCCGAGCGCCTCGAGCTCGCGCACGACGTGCACGTTGTGCACGATCTGCTTTCGCACATAGATCGGAGCGCCACGCTCTGCGAGCGCGCCGCGGACGATGTCGACGGCGCGCACGACGCCCGCGCAGGATGCGCGCGGCGCGCCGAGGACCACGTCGCGCTCGCCGAGCAGCTCGGCCCACTCCTCGAGCAGGCCGGCGGCGCGGCGCAGCGAGCGGTAGGCGGCGAGCGCTCCCGAGGCCGCGCGGATCGGGCGGTACAACTCGTGGCTCGTGCTGTCGGACACGACGCGCAGGGTCACGAGCGGGCACGCCGTGGCCCGGCCCGCGATCCACGAGGACTCCATGTCGACCGCGATCGCGCCGCGTTGCGCGAGCTCGCGCCGCGCCGCGCCGTGAACGATCCGCGGCGAGCAGTGAATCGGACCGGTATGAACGCGCAGGCCACCGCGGCGCAGGATGCCGGCAAGGATCGCCGGATTGGCGCACTCGACCGTGTCGTCCGCGCTGCGCAGCTCGCTCGCGAGCACCACGTCGCCCGGCTCGAGCGAGTCGTCCAGCGCGCCCGCAAAGCCCGCGATCACGACCGCGCTGGCGGAGTCCTGGGCGAGCCACGCGGAGCGCTCGGCGTTGCGCGGTCCGACGCCGAACTGCTCGACGCGCGCCCATGGCGCGCCGGAGCGCACTGCGCGCGCTTCGACCCCCATCGGCGTCAGCACAACGAGGCTGCGTGTGCGCGGGGCGGTCTCGAGCAATGCGCTCATCGCGTGTAGCGCCCCAGCGCCATGATCGGAAACACGAGCCTGTAGAGGTGGTAGTTGATGTAGAAGTCAGACGGGAAGCCGGTGCCTGTGAAGTAGGGCTCATCCCAGGTCCCGTCGGGCCGTTGCGTGTCGGCGAGATAGAGCAGCCCGCGGCGAACCGCGTCGGAGTGCTCGCCCGCTGCGTGCAGGGCGATCAGCGCCCAGGCGGTCTGCGAAGCGGTGCTCGCGCCGCGACCCGCCCATTCGTGGTCGAAGTAGGAGCGGATGTCCTCACCCCAGCCGCCGTCGGCGTTCTGGTGCTCCTCGAGCCAGCGAACGGCGCGGCGGATGCGCAGATCGCGCGGCGAGACGCCGGCCGCGACCAGCGCCGGGACGACGGCCCCGGTCCCGTAGACGTAGTTGACGCCCCAGCGCCCGAACCAGGACCCGTCCGGTTCCTGGTTGTCGCTCAGCCAGCCGAGCGCGCTCTGCGCATATTCGCTGTCGGTCTCGCCGTAGGCCGCCAACATCTCGAGCACGTGTGCGGTTACATCGGCGCTCGGCGGGTCGATGACTTCGCCGAAGTCGCAGAACGGGAGCTCCCGGATCACGGGCCTCGTGTTGTCGGCGTCGAACGCACCCCAGCCGCCGTCGCTCGAGCGCATCCCCTTCGTCCAGCGGACTCCGAGCTCGATCGCGCGGTCGAGCCGCGCGCGATCGGGATGGTCGGCGCGTAGCAGCGCGAGCACTACCTCCGCCGTGTCGTCGATATCCGGATAGTTGTCGTTGGCGAACTCGAAGGCCCAGCCGCCGGGGGCAAGCCCCGGGCGCCGCACCGACCAGTCGCCTTTGACCAGAACCTGCTCGTCAAGTAGCCACTCGGTGGCCTCGACGATCGCCGGGTCATCAAGCGGGGCGCCGGCGTCAGCGAGCGCAATCAGCGCGAGCGCCGTATCCCAGACGGGCGACTGGCAGGCCTCCAAGCGTCGCCCATCGCGGTCGCGGATCGTGAAACGCTCGAGCCCTGCGAGACCGGCGTGTATCACCGGGTGCTCGAGCGGGTAGCCGCGCAGGTGCAGCGCGATCAGCGAATAGACCCACGGCGGCTGGATTCCCCCCCACGATCCGTCGGCTTCCTGGCGCGAGACGATGAACCGCTCCGCGCGGCGCGCGGCGTACTCGCGCAGCACCCGCACGGGACGGCGCTCGTAGACGTGCAGCAGGCGGTCTGTCCAGAGGAGCAAGCGCGCGCGCCAGGTCGTCGCGTGTGGCGGCTGCCACGGCTGGGGCCCGTGCAGCTCCGGGGTCGCGAAGCCAAGCGACCGGACGGGGCGCTGCGCCGAGACGAGCGTCAAGGCGACGACCGTCTGGCGCGCCCAGCAGGCGAAGTCGTAGATGTTCAGCGGAATCCACGGCGGCAGCAGCATCAGCTCGGGCGGCACCACCGGGATCTGCTCCCATGACCAGAGCCCGAAGAGCGCGAGCCAGACGTGGGTGAAGACGCGCGCACGCTCGAGCCCGCCCGCAGCGCGGATCCGCTCGGCGGCCGCGCGCATGTGGTCGGCGCCGGGTGGGTCGCCGCCGAGGCGCAGCGCGAGATAGGCCTCGATCGTCGTCGAGAGATCGCCGGGGCCGCCGTAGAACTTCGCCCACTGCCCGTCCGCCAGCTGCTGGCTACGGATCCATTCGCACGCCTCGCGCGTGACCGCGTCGGTGCGGATGCCGAGGAACTCGCGCAGCAGCAGGTCCTCGGCGTCCATCGTCACGTTCGTCTGGAGCTCGCCCTTCCACCAGCCATCGGCGTGCTGTAGCCCGCGCAGCTGCTCGACGGCACGACGGAGCGCCCGGGCGGGCGTCCCGACCGGGACCGCGGGCGCATCGCGAAGGACCGTTACCGAGTCGGCGGGCGCCTCGCCGACCTGCACTGCAGCGCACATGCCCCACCCGTATATCCGATCGAAGATGAGAGGAGCCTTAGAGCCCCTCGCGCGCCTCGAGCGTGCCGAGGTGGGCGATGCTCTCGAGGTCGGCCTGCTTGTCGCTTGGCGGCGTGGAGAACCAGGCGTCGAGGATCTCCGCAAGTTCTGCGTCGGCGGTCGAGCGCAGGCTGAGCGCAAGAACGTTTGCGTCGTTCCAGCGGCGCGCTCCGGCCGCGGCGACGGCGTCATGACAAAGCGCCGCGCGGACGCCGGGAATCTTGTTCGCCGCGATCGCGGCGCCGGTGCCGGTCCAGCAGCAGACGATCGCCTGATCGGCTGCACCACCGACGACCTCACGAGCGGCGGCGGCAGAGCTCAGCGCCCAGTCGGGCTGCTCGCCGTCGGTGAGCGCGCCGTGAAGCAACAGTTCGTGGCCCCGCTCCCCCAGTTCCACCGGGAGGATCACGGCAATCCCGGTCAGCTCATCCGCGGCCACGGCAATCCGCACCCGTCGAGTATGGCGCATCGCGCATTTGGCCCTGGCGCGTTTCGCCGCGAGTGACCCGAAGCTCAAGGGCTCATGATAATCTTCATGCGCATGAGGCAGCGCATGAAGATCTCGAAGGGCGGCCAAATCTCGATCCCTGCCCCGATCCGCCACCGCTGGGGCACCTCGACGCTGATGCTCGAAGACCGCGGCGACAGCCTCGTGCTCAAGCCTGCGCCCGACGATCCGATCGCCGCCGCGGCGGGCGCGCTCGCCGAGTACGGCCCGATCGACATCGCCGAGCTTCGCGCGCAGGCGCGCGAGGACGAGCGGATCGCGGAGCAGCGCCGCTTCAGCTCGTGACCCTGCTGGACGCTTACGCGCTCATCGCGTTCCTGACCGGCGGACCAGCGCTCGAGACCGTCGAGAGGCTTCTGCGCGAAGGTGGGGCTGCGCTCAGCGCCGTCAACCTCGTCGAGACCTGCGATGTCGCGGCGCGCCGCCACGGGATTCCCACGCAACGCGTGCTCGAGATGCTCGAGCCGCTCCTCGGCGGCGTCCTGCAGGTGATCCCGCTCGAGCTCCACACAGCGGAGCGTGCCGGCGCGCTGCGGGCGCGTCACTACGACCGTATGACTTGCGCGATCTCCCTCGCCGACGCCGTCCTGCTTGCGAGCGCGCGCGACGCCGACAGGATCGCTACCTCCGACCCGGCCGTCTTGAGCGTCGCGGCGACGCTCGGAATCGCGAGCTTGGCCCTCCCGCCGACGCGGTAGCCCTCAGAACGCCGCCGCCGCATCCACCAGCCAGCGGTGCAGGCGCGTCTCCCCCGTGAGCTCCGGGTGGAACGCGACCGCAACGATCCGGCCCGAGCGGACAGCGATGACGTGCCCGTCGAGCTCGCCGAGCGACTCGACCGTGGGTCCGTGGTCCGCGACCCAGGGGGCGCGGATGAAGACCGCGTGCATTGGCTCGCCGAAGCCCTCGAGGGTCACGTCAGACTCGAAGCTGCGGATCTGGCGGCCGAAGGCGTTGCGCTGCGTGCGGATATCGAGCACGCCGAGGTGGTCGCGGTCGAGCAGGATCATGCCGGCACAGGTCGCGAGCATCGGCAGCCCATCTGCGGCCGCCGCGGGAAGCGCTCGGTCGAGCCCCTCCCGAGCCGCCCCCAAGGCCATCGTCGTGGACTCTCCGCCCGGGAGCACCAATCCGCTGAGGCCCGCGAGGTCGGCCGGGGTGCGAACCTCGCGCGAGTCTGCGCCGAGACCGTCAAGCAGCCGGCGGTGCGCTTCGAAGTCGCCCTGGAGGGCGAGTACCCCTACCAACCGCGCGGCGCGAGCAGCTGCTCTTCGGGGAGCTTGCGCGACTCGAGACTCGCCATCGCACCGCCAAGGCCCTCGGATGCAGACGCAACGCGCTCGGGGTCGGCAAAGTGGGTCGTCGCCTCGACGATCGCGCGCGCGCGGCGCGCTGGATCCTCTGACTTGAAGATCCCGGAGCCGACGAAGACGCCCTCGGCGCCAAGCTGCATTACGAGCGAGGCGTCGGCTGGCGTGGCGATGCCGCCCGCGCAGAACATCACAACCGGTAGGCGCCCGGCGCGAGCAGTCTCCTGGACGAGATCGAGCGGCGCCTGCAGCCTTTTCGCAGCCGCTGGGAGCTCCGTCGGATCGAGCGTCGCGAGGCGGCGGATCTCGCCGGTGATCTCGCGCAGATGGCGAACCGCCTCGACGATGTCGCCGGTTCCCGCCTCGCCCTTCGAGCGGATCATCGCGGCGCCCTCGCCGATCCGCCGGAGCGCCTCGCCGAGGTTCGTCGCGCCACACACGAACGGGACCTTGAACGCCCACTTGTCGATGTGGTTCGCCTCGTCAGCGGGTGTCAGCACCTCGGACTCGTCGATGTAGTCGACCTCGAGCGCCTCGAGCACTTGGGCCTCGGCGAAGTGCCCGATCCTCGCCTTCGCCATGACCGGGATCGTGACCGCCTCCTGGATGCCCCGGATCATCGTCGGGTCGGACATGCGCGCGACGCCACCGTCGCGGCGGATGTCCGCCGGCACGCGCTCGAGCGCCATCACCGCGCAGGCGCCGGCATCCTCGGCGACCTTCGCCTGCTCGGGCGTGACGACATCCATGATCACGCCGCCCTTGAGCATCTCGGCGAGCCCGGCTTTGACACGGAATGTCGCTTCATCGTGCATGCAGAGAGATTCTAGGGGCTCGAGGGTCCGAGCCCGCGCGGCGGCCTGAGCCGCTGGACGGGCCCGACACCCGCTCATTGCCCGCGCAAGGTGTGCAGCTACGGCGCGCCGCGGCCGATACACGATCAGGGGCAAGATGACATTCGACTTCGACGCTCTCTACGACCGTGCCACCCGCGCGGCGACGCCAGCGGAACGTGACGCCTGTCAGGATGAGATCGACCGGGCGCTTGCGGGCACTGCGGATGCTGCCGACCGTGGGCGGCTCCTCATGTGCCGGGCGCGCCTGCGCTCGAACCAGTGGCGCACGACGGACGTCGTTGCCGACGCCCAGAGTGCGTTCAAGCTCTTCGAGCGGGCCGGCGAGGAGGAGCTCGCCGTCGAGGCGGCGAGCCTCGCGTCGGCGCACGCGTCCCGCCTGGGCGAGCTGTCGCTCGCCTCGGAGCTCGCGACGAAGTGCATTCTCGCGCTCGACTGGCTGCCCATGGGCAGGCCGCGGCTCGAGATCACCAACCGGCTTGGGATCTACTGCTACTCGTGCCTCGACTACGAGCGCGCCGGGGAGCTGTACACAGCCGCGCTCGCGATGGCCGAGGAGCTTGGCGATACCGAGCGGACCTGGCGCCAGCTGTTCAACGTCGCCGACGCGCTCCTGCTCGCTGCGCGCCACCGCCGTCGTCTCGGGCTCGATGGCGAGATGGCGCTGCTCGACCGCGCGGAGGCGTTGGTACGCCGGCTTCTCGCGGAGGCGCCGCTCGAGGTGCACCGGCGCTTTGCCACCCACCGTGTGCTGGCCGAGGTGCTTTGCGAGCTCGGCCGCGTCGACGAGGCGCTCAGCGCACTCGACGCTTCGCGCGGTCCGCTCGAGGATGTCGCACAGACGGCCCAGCGCGCGGCGCTCGGGTGGGTCACGGCGCGGTGCCTGCGCGCCTCCGGGCGGGCCACCGAGGCAATCGAAGCCGCGGCGACCGCGGTCGCGATCGCCGAACAGAGCGACGACGATCACGAGCTGATGCTTGCGCTTGAGGAGCTCGCCGCAAGCCAGGAGGCGGCCGGCGACGCATCTGGGGCGCTCGCGACCGCGCGCGAGGTGAACTCGCGAATGTGGGCGATCCATCAGCGCCAGACGACCCAGCTCGTCGAGGAGGCGTTCGCTCGCGCCGACCTGGAGCGCGAGCGCCGCGCGCTCGAATCCGAGGCGGCTGACGCGCACCGGGCGACCAGCGAGAAGTCCGCATTCCTCGCCAACATGAGCCACGAGATTCGCACGCCGATGAACGGCGTCCTCGGCATCGCCGAGATCCTGCTCGATACAGAGCTCAACGACGGCCAGCAAGAGCTCGTCCGCCAGCTCAGCGGCTCCGGTGAGCACCTCATGAGCGTCATCAACGACATCCTCGACCTCTCGAAGATCGAGGCCGGGCGGATGGAGCTCGACTTCACCGACTTCGACCTGCGCGACAACATCGAGCAGACCTGCGCCGCTGCGCGCGTCCAGGCCGAAGCGAAGGGCCTCGCGCTCGACGTGCACTTCGGCGAGCTGGTGCCGCGGCGGGTCTCCGGAGACGATCGCCGCATGCGCCAGGTCCTGACGAACCTCCTGGGCAACGCGATCAAGTTCACCGCTAAGGGAGCTGTCGGCGTCGAGGTCACCGTCGAGCTGCTCGAACTGCGGCGGGCACACGTCACGATCGCGGTCGCGGATACCGGGATCGGTATCGAGCCGCCGGCACTCGAGCGCATGTTCGAGCCGTTCACCCAGGCGGGCGCCTCGACCGCTCGCAACTACGGCGGCACCGGCCTCGGCCTGACCATCGCGCGTCAACTGGCAGAGCTGATGGGTGGCACGATCCGCGCAACCAGCGATCCGGGCCACGGGAGCACCTTCGTCTTCGAGCTCGAGCTCGCGGTCGCGCGCGACTCGGGGCTTACTGCGGTGCGCAGCGAACCCGCGGAGACTGCGCACCCGCACTGGTCGCGGCCACCGCTCGTGCTTGTAGCCGAGGACAATCCGGTGAACCAGCTCGTCGTTTCTCGCGCGCTCGAGCGCGCGGGCTGCCAGGCCGAGATCGTCGGCGACGGCGAGCAGGCGCTCCAGGCGCTCGCGGAGCGCCGCTATGACGCAGTCCTGATGGACTGCCAGATGCCGGTGCTTGACGGCTATGAGGCTACGCGCGAGCTACGCCGCCGCGAGAACAGCTCTGAGCACACGCCGGTGATCGCGATGACCGCGCACGCGATGAAGGGCGCGATCGATGATTGCCTGGAGGCCGGAATGGACGACTACCTGTCCAAGCCGCTGCGACGCGAACAGCTCAACCAGGCGCTCGCGCGCTGGATCCCCTCACAGACTGGCAGCGCAGCAGCGTGATTATCGGCGAGCGTGGCGAGCGCTCGCATAGGTGAAGCCAGCGCGAATCGCTGTCGATATTCCCAAGAGACTCCCGGATGGCGATCGATCTAGACACGCTCTACGAGCGCGCGAGCCGCGCCGCGACGCCCGGCGAGCGCGAAGCCTGCGATCGCGAGATCGATGACGCGCTCGCGGCGAGCGCCGATCCGGTCGAGCAGGGGCGGCTGCTGATGTGCCGGGCCCGCTTGCGCTCGAACCAGTGGCGCACGGCGGAGGTCGTGGCAGCAGCGGAGAGCGCGATCGTGCTGTTCGAGAGCTGCGGCGAGGACGAGCTGGCGGTTGATGCGGCGAGCTTTGCGATGGCGCACGCCTCGCGACTCGGGGAGCTCTCGCTCGCCTCAACTCTCGCAACGAGATGCATCCTCGCACTGGACTCCCTGCCGGTCGGAGGGCTGCGAGTCGAGATCCTCAACCGGCTCGGTATCTACTGTTACTCCTGCCTCGATTATGGCCGCGCGGTCGATCTGTACGAGGCCGGTCTGGCGGTCTCCGAGGAGCTCGGCGACGACGACCGCACCTGGCGCCAGCTGTTCAACATCGCCGACTCACTCCTGCTCGCAACGCATCGGCGCCGGTGGGTGGGCCTTGACCCTGACCGGGCGGTGCTCGAACGCGCCGAGACGGCCGCGCGACGGTTGATTGCGAACGCACCGCCGGAGGTCCACCGCCTGTTCGGCAGTCATCGTCTGCTCGCAGAAGTGCTGTGCGAGCTCGGAGACCCAGCGCAGGCGCTCGCTGTGCTCGACGACTCTCGAGATCAGTTCGAGACGGCGAACCTCGGAGTCGAGCGCGCGGCACGCGCCTATGTGCAGGCGCGCTGCTTGCGGGCTCTCGGGCGCCCGCAGGAGGCGGTCGACGCAGCGCGGCTCGCCGTGCAGATCGACGAGCACAGCGGCGACGATCACGAGCTGATGCTCGCGCTCGAGGAGCTCGGTGCGAGCGAGGAGGCCGCCGCGGACACCGCCGCAGCGCTCACGACATCGCGCCACGTGAACGCGCGAATGTGGACGATCCACCAGCGCCAGACGATGCAGCTCGTCGAGGAGGCTTTCGCCCGCGCCGACCTCGAACGCGGCCGCCGTGCGCTCGAATCGGAGGCGGCGGCCGCGCAGCGCGCGACAAGCGAGAAGTCGGCATTCCTGGCGAACATGAGCCACGAGATCCGCACGCCGATGAACGGCGTGCTCGGCATCACCGAGATCCTGCTCGAGACGGACCTCGACGAAAAGCAGCGCGAGCTCGTCCACCAGCTCGCCGGCTCCGGCGAGCACCTGATGGGCGTCATCAACGACATCCTCGACCTCTCGAAGATCGAGGCCGGCCGGATGGAGCTCGCTGTGGGGGAGTTCGACCTGCGCGACACAATCGAGCAATCGTGTGCGGCCGCCCGTGTCGAGGCCGATGCGAAGGGGGTGGCGTTCGAGCTGTCCTTCGCCGAGTACGTTCCGCAGTGGGTCGCGGGCGACGATCGGCGCGTGCGCCAGGTCCTCCTGAATCTCGTCACGAACGCGATCAAGTTCACGGCCGCCGGATTTGTCGCGGTCGACGTCTCAGCCGAGTTGCTGCCAAGCCGCCGGGCTCGCGTAACGATTGCGGTCAGTGACAGCGGGATCGGGATCGAAGCGCCGGCGCTCGAGCGCATGTTCGAGCCGTTCACCCAGGCGGACGCCTCGACGACCCGCAACTACGGCGGCACGGGGCTTGGCCTGACGATCGCACGACAGCTCGCGGCGCTGATGAACGGCTCGATCCGCGCCACGAGCGGGCCGGCGCGTGGCAGCACCTTCTTCTTCGAGCTCGAGCTGGCAGTGCTCCGCGCCAGCCGCCGCCAGACCATCGATGCCTCGAGCCGGGAGAGCGCGCTGCCGAGCTGGCGCGAGGCCCCGCGCGTGCTCGTGGCCGAGGACAACCCCGTCAACCAGATCGTGATCGTGCGCGCCCTGGAGCGAGCCGGCTGCATTGCCACGGTCGTCAACGACGGCGAGCAGGCGCTCGAAGCGCTCGCGAAGGAGTGCTACGACGTCGTGCTGATGGACTGCCAGATGCCCGGCATGGACGGCTATGAGGCGACCCGCGAGCTACGCCGCCGCGAGGAGCGGGACGGGGCTCACGTGCCCGTCATTGCGATGACCGCACACGCGATGGAGGGCGCCGCCGACGAGTGCCGCGCCGCGGGGATGGACGACTACCTGAGCAAGCCGCTGCGGCGCGAGCAGCTGAACGACGCGCTGGCGCGCTGGATCCCTGCCGAGAAGCACAGCGCCGCCGCCTGACCCGCTCGCCCCGCGGCTATGCCGAGCAGATCCGCGGTGTATTTTCCCTTTGGCGGTACCTGAAGGCAGAATCCGGAATGGGAATCACAGGCGGAAGAGACATCGCGCTCGGCTCGGCGGCCCTCGCCCCGCGTCGCTCGGCCTCGGCGCTCACGCTGGCCGGCACGGTCGCGACGGCGGCCGGCTGCTGGGTCATCTCGATCCACCAGATGAACGGCATGGACATGGGCGTCGCGACGACGCTCGGCTCGTTCGACTTTTTCATCGCGATCTGGGCCGCGATGATGGCCGCAATGATGCTGCCGGGCACCGTCGCCGTCGTGCTGCGCCGCGCCGATCGGGATGCGCGAGCAGTGCCGCTCTTTCTCGTGACCTACATCGCCGTGTGGACCGTCGTCGGCGCGCTCGCCTATGCCCTTTACTGGCCGCACGGGACGACCGTCGCCGGCATCGCCGTGCTCGCCGCCGGCGCTTACGAGCTGACGCCGCTGAAGCGCCGCAGCCGTCGACACTGCCGCGCGAGCCTGCGGTCGGGCTTTCGCTTCGGCCTTTACTGCGTCGGCTCGAGCATCGGCCTGATGGTGATGCTGCTCGCGCTCGGGCCGATGAGCATCGGTTGGATGGCCGCGATCGCGGCGATCGCGATCGCCCAGAAGCTCCTCCCGCCGCGTGCCGCGATCGACCTACCGGTCACCGCGGCGATCGTCGCGCTCGGAATCCTGATCCTCGTCCATCCCGCCACCGTGCCGGGCCTGATGCCCGCGCACAGCGTTGCTATGAGCGCAGGCATGCATGGCTGACCACAGGGTTGCTACGCGCGAGGAATGGCTGACCGCACGGCTTGAGCTCCTCGCCGCCGAGAAGGAGCACACACGTCGTGGCGATGAGCTCGCAAAGCGCCGCCAGGAGCTGCCCTGGGTGCTGGTCGACAAGGACTACCGCTTCACGACCGAGGAGGGTGAGGCGACGCTAGCCGACCTCTTTGGCGGACGCTCGCAGCTCCTCGTCTATCACTTCATGTTCGGCGCCGATTACGAGAACGGCTGCAAGACATGCTCGACGATCGCCGACGGCTTCAACGGCTCGGTCGTTCACCTGCGCCACCACGATGTCGCCTTCTGGGCGATCTCGCGCGCGCCGCTCCCGAAGATCCAGGCCTATAAGCAGCGCATGCGCTGGAGCTTCCCCTGGGCCTCCTCATACGGGAGCGATTTCAACCTCGATTTCCAAGCCGGGCTGACCGAGGAGCAGCAGCGCGCCGGCGAGGGCACGTACAACTTCGCGCCGATCGACCTGCGCAAGGAGATCGCCGAGGCGGCTGGCGCCGATTGGCCGAAGGCCTTCCTCGAAGGCACGGGTACCGATTGGGCCACGTACCGGCGCGAGTCCCCCGGTCTTTCGGCGTTCGTCCGCGACGGCGGAGCCGTCTACCACACCTACTCCGCCTACGGGCGCGGAATCGATGCCATCTGGGGCATGTACCAGCTGCTCGACCGCGCGCCGCGCGGACGCAACGAGGACGGCACGGCGTGGTGGCACCGCCGCGACGAGTACGAGCCCGCCGAGGCGCCGACCTCGAGCCCTACTTCAGCCGGAAGGCCTTGATCCGATCGACGTAGTGCTGCTCGTCGCGTGAGTAGACGCCGTACGCGAGGCCCTGGATCATCGACAGCAGTGCCGTGTGCGAGCGCACGTAAGCCGGGCTGTTCGACGAGTAGTACAGCTTGATCTGGGCGAGCTTCGCGACCTCTGACATCGTCGCGTCGGTGATCGCGATCGTCTGCGCTTCGCGATGGCGCGCGAGCTTCATCGCGCGCACGACCAAGGCGTGCGGCCGCCCCGCCGACAAGGCGATGACGAGCGTCTCGGAGTCGATCCGCGCGAGCCTCCCGAGCGCCTCCTGCGAGGGGCTCGCGACGAGCTCGGCGCGCAAGTCGAGCAGCATCAAAAGGTGGCGGAAATATGAGGCAAAGAACGCCATCTGGTCGGTGCCCGCGATGACGATCCGCGTCGCTTGAGAGATCGTGGCGATCGCCTTCTCGATATTCGCCGGCGTCGCCTTGCGCGCGGTCTCCTCGACGTTTGCGTGGTCCGCGGCGATCGCGGTCTCGAAGTCGCTGCGCTCGACTGAGAAGAGCGGCGACTCACCGATCCCCGCATGGTTACGGCGGTACTCCTCGCGCGCGGCGCGTTGGAGCTCGGGGAAGCCTTCAAAGCCGAGCGCCTGCGAGAAGCGCACGACGGTCGAGCTCGAGGTGTTCGCGCGCCGCGCGAGTTCCTCGGCAGTCTGGAAGGCAGCCTCGTCGAGGTGGTCGATGATGTACTGCGCGACGTCCTTCTGCGAGCGCGAGCACTCGTCGAAGCGCGACTGGATGTAGCTCGAGAGCGTGTGCGGCCCATCGCCGTTCAGCTCGGGCTCAGCGTTCGCTGCCGCTCGCTTGGTCGTCATCGTGGCGTTCATTTCGACGGTCCGCTCCTGACTTCCTCTAAGGGTGTCTGTCGCGACCAAGGTTCGCCGCACCGGGCCTCGTCCCTTCCCCGGGCTCCCAACTTCCGTGTGCGCTGCGCGAACAAAGGCTACTCGCGTGTTCGCGCGCTGTGTGGGGATTTTCCCGACGACGTCCGCGCACTTCTGCCCGCCGGCGATACGCTCTCGCCGTGCTGTCAAAGGCGCTCGTGCTCACGCTGCTGCGCGTCGTTCGCCGGGGTACTCTCGAGCTTCTCGACGGCCAGCGCACGTACGCCTTCGGCGACGGCGGCGAGCCTCGCGCGCGTGTAAGCGTGTGCGACCAGCGCTTGTACGGCGCGGTGCTGCGCGGCTCGATCGGCCTGTCGGATGCCTATGCGAACGGCTGGTTTGAGTGCACCGATCTCGTCGCGCTCGCGCGGCTCGCGGCGATCAACATGCCGCCGATCGATCGTGTGCGCCGCGCCCTGCGACCGCTGACCGTGCTACCCCGCACCGTCGGCTCCTGGATCGCACGCAACACGCCGGCTCGCTCGCGCCGGCGGATCGCCGCGCACTACGACCTCGGCAACGATCTCTTCGGCTTGATGCTCGACGAGACGATGATGTACTCCTGCGCGATCTTCGAGCGGCCCGACGCTTCGCTGCGCGATGCGCAGGTCGCGAAGCTCGACGCGATCTGTCGCAAGCTGCGCCTGGGACCTGACGACCACGTGCTCGAGATCGGCACCGGCTGGGGCGGCTTCGCGATCCACGCCGCCGCCAACTACGGCTGTCGTGTGACGACGACGACGATCTCGCAGGCGCAGTTGGAGCTCGCGCGAGAGCGCGTGCGAGCCGCCGGTCTCGAGGATCGCATCACGCTGCTGCACCAGGATTACCGTGAGCTGGAGGGGCAGTTCGACAAGCTCGTGTCAATCGAGATGATCGAGGCGGTTGGTTGGCAGTACTTCGACACGTTCTTCCGTCGCTGCGCCGCCCTGCTCAAGCCGCAGGGCGCGATGCTGCTGCAGGCGATCACGATCGACCCCCGCGCGTTCCATGTCGAGAAGTACCGGCGCAGCTTTGCAAACACGCGGATCTTCCCCGGCGGCTGCCTGCCCTCGCTCGAAGTGATCTCGCGCTCGGTCGCGCGCGTAACCGACATGCGCCCGGTTCACCTGGAGGACATCACGACGCACTACGTGCGGACGCTGCGCTGCTGGCGCGAGAACTTTCTGACACAGCTCGACCGCGTGCGTCAGCTCGGCTACGACAGCCGTTTCCAGCGGATGTGGGAGCTCTACCTCGCCTACTGCGAGGGCGGCTTCGACGGCGGACGGATCGGCGACGTCCAACTGCTGCTCGGCAAGCCCGAGTTCCCCGCGGAGCTCGGCGGCACGCCGCAGGCAGAGTTCTGAGCGCCCGCTCGCGGTCCCCGGGACCTCCGCCTAGACTTCCCGTTGCTCTAGGCGGAGGATGAGAGCGGGTGCGCGCACAGATCAGCGTCCAAGCAGCCGCGCTTGGCGCGGCGTTTGCTCTACTCGCGGGCGGTCCCGGCGTGGCTCGGGCTGCCAACCCGCCCTCGCCGCCGTCAGAGGTGATCTCCCCGCTGCCCGGCACCCCGGACGCGAACCCCGATACTCAGATCAGCTTCCTCGGCGCGCCCGCTTCTCACCTGCGCGACATCTCGGTCGTCGGGTCGCGGAGCGGGACGCACCGCGGTCGCCTGCGCTTCTATTCGACCCACACCGGCGGCAGCTTCCTCCCCGCGCGCGCGTTCATCGCCGGCGAGACGGTAACGGTGAGCGCGCAGGTCGTCGGGTACGGCACGCCGTTGAGGATCGCTACGCGGTTCACCGTTTCGCGGCCGGCAGCGCTCTCCGGTGCAGGGCCGATGCAGGCGGCCACGCCGAGCTCGCCGGACGTGCAGCACTTCCACTCGCGTCCCGACCTCCAGCCGCCCGCAGTCAGCGTGACGACACCCGCCGCCGACCCGGGGCTCGGCGACGTGTTCATCACGGCCGACGGCGGTCCCGGCGAGGCCGGCGCGATGATCATCGCCCCGAGCGGACAGCTCGTCTGGTTCCTGCCCACGAAGGGCACGCTGAAGGCGTTCAACCTCAACGTCCAGTCATACCGCACGCAGCCTGTTCTGACCTGGTGGCAAGGGCAGGTCGTCGCCGGCCACGGCCAGGGCGTCGATGAGATCTACAGCTCGAACTACGTGCATATCGCCACGGTCCGCGCCGGCAACGGCCTGTTCGCGGACCTCCACGACTTCGTGCTCACGCCCCACGGCAGCGCCTGGATCACGGCCTACGCACCCGTGCACGCCGATCTCAGGCCGTTCGGCGGCTCGACCGACGGCATCATCGAGGACGGGGTCGTGCAGGAGATCGACATCAAGACCGGGCTCGTCATGTTCGACTGGCATGCGCTCGGCCACGTGCCGATCAGCGCGTCCTATATGTCCGTTCCGCGCCCCGCGGGCCAATTGTTCGACTTCTTCCACTTGAACTCGATCGATCCGCTGAGCAATGGGACGGCGCTGATCTCCGCGCGCAACACCTGGGCGACCTACCTGGTCAGCGAGACGACGGGCAACGTGCTGTGGCAGCTTGGCGGCAAGCACAGCAGCTTCACGCTTGGCCCGGGCGTCAGCTTCGCCTGGCAGCACGACGCCGAGCTGCTGGCGAACGACACGCTGACCTTGTTCGACAACGACGACTCCCCGGCGGAGGCGAGCGAGTCGAGCGCGCTCACGATCGCGCTCGATCCGAGCGCGTCGACCGCGACACTCGTAACGCGCCTGACACACCCCGGAACGCCGATCCTCTCCAACAGCCAGGGGGACGTCCAAGAGCTTGCGAACGGCGACACCTTCGTCGGCTGGGGCGATGTCGCCGACGCGTCCGAATTCTCGGCGAGCGGCCAGCTCACATTCGACCTGCATCTCCCGACAGCGACGACGAGCTACCGCGCATTCCGCTTCCCGTGGAGCGCGCAACCGCCGTCGCGCCCGGCGCTCGCCGCGAGCACCAACGGCCAGCAGATGTGGCTTTACGCGAGCTGGAACGGCGCGACCAACGTCGCGAGCTGGCAGGTGCTCGCGGGCTCCACGTCCGGCTCGCAGGGCGTGGTCGGCACCTATCCGGACACCGGGTTCGAGACGTCGATCGTCGCACCGACGACGGCGCCCTACGTCAGCGTCCTCGCACTCTCAGCGAGCGGCACGGTCCTCGCGCGCTCACGAACGGTCGCGCTCGCGCACGGCTGACATCCCCTTATGCAGCGTTCATACGCGCTCAATAGGCTTTCGCCGCCGCGCCATGCCCGCCGACACGACTGACGCTACCGCCGTCCATCCGATCGTCGCTTCGAAGCTCTCGAAGCGCTACCGCGAGGTCCTCGCGGTCGACGGCGTCGACATCGACCTGCCGCGCGGCATCGTCGCCGGCTTCGTCGGCCCGAACGGCGCCGGCAAGACGACGACGATTCAGCTGCTGCTGGGGCTCGTCCGCCCGACGGCCGGCAAGGCGCGCGTGCTTGGGGAGCCGATCGAGCATCCCGAGCGCTACCTGCATCGCGTTGGCGCGCTGATCGAGTCGCCGGCCTTCTATCCGGCACTTTCGGGCCAGCGCAATCTCGAGGTTCTCGTACGGCTCGGCCGCCTCGACGCGCGTCGCATACCCGCGGTCCTCGAGCAGGTCGGCCTCGCCGAGCGCGCCAAGGACCGCGTCAAGACTTACTCGCTCGGCATGAAGCAGCGCCTTGGCGTCGCCGCAGCGCTGCTGCCCGACCCCGAGCTCGTGATCCTCGACGAACCGACCAACGGCCTCGACCCAGGCGGGATCCGCGAGATGCGCGAGGTGATGCGCAGCCTCGCCGACCGCGGCATCACGGTCCTCGTCTCGAGCCACCTGCTGCGCGAGATCGAGGCGATCTGCGACCACCTGATGATGATCGACCACGGGCGGATCGTCTTCGAGGGTCCAATCGCGGGGCTGCTCGAAGCCCAGCACAGCGGCATCACTGCGCGGCCCGAGAACGTTCACGATCTGGGCAAGCTCGAGCAGATCGCGCGGGCCGCCGGCAAGCCCGCGCGCGTCGACGGCGATGCGATCTATGTGACGGCCGACGAGAGCTACGCCGCCGAGCTCAACCGCGAGGCGTTCGCGGCCGGCATCACGCTGCGCGGCCTCGAGGTCACGCGGGCGTCGCTCGAGGATGCGTTCTTCGCGATCACCGAGTCCGACGACGGCACTGCCGAGGCCGAGGAGGTGCCTGCGTAAACCATGTGGGGCTCGTTCACCAGCGAGTTGACCAAGCTCGCACGGCGCAACATCATCCTCTGGGGCTTCGGCGCCGGGATGTTCTTCCCGCTGCTCGCGACGATCTTCACGATCGAGCACGCGGTGAATGTGCCACGTCCGTTTGTCGGCAATCGCGGCCACGTCCCGTTCTGGATTCTCGAGCAGCCGAACGGCCTCGTTCACGGCGTGACCGACGTGTCGGTGCTGCTCGGGATCGTCTCACTCGTCATCTTCGCCACCACGTTCTCGCTCGAGTACAGCCAGGGCACGCTGCGTAACCTGCTCGTGCGCGAGCCGCGCCGCACTCACTTCCTGGCCGGCAAGTTCCTCGCGATCTCCGCCTTCATGCTTGCGGTCGTGATCGTCGCGATCGCGCTTTCGGTCGCGCTCGCCTTCATCCTCGCCCCCGGCAAGGGCATCAGCACGTCGGCCTGGACGAGCTCGAGCGGCCTCAACGACCTCTTCCAGTCCGTCTGGCACGCCTACCTCGCGACGCTCTTCTACGGAGTGTTCGGCGCCGCGTTAGGGATCCTGCTGCGCTCGCCCGCGGCCTCGATCGGCGTCTCGCTCGCCTACTTCATCGCGATCGAGGCGATCATCGTCGGCGCGATCTGGTCCGGCGGCAGCAACTGGCTCCCCGACCATCTGCTCAACGCGCTCGTCCACGGCGGCAACGGCGACTCGACCTACTACCACGCGCTGCTGATGCTGTCGATCTATTGCCTCGCCATCGCGGCCGCCATCATCACCCTGTTCCGCCGCCGCGACGCCTGAGCGCCGGCGTGCGCGGCGACTCCGGCGTGTCCGCTCGGCTGGGCATGGGAGACTGTGGACGATGCGGTGGTTGCAGGCGATTTCGTCCCGTCAAACCCTCTTGAGAGCCAATCGCCGCAGCCCTCGCGCTCGCCGCTGGGAGCTGAGTGAGGCGGAGCTCGAGCGGATGGCCGCGGCCCGAAGCCGTCCCCTTGATGCGCGCACGGCGCTGATGCTGCTTGCGCGATCGCCCCGCCTGGCCACCGATGTCGCGCATGTTCTCGGCGGCGCGCTGCGAAGCGTGATCTTCGACAACAACCCGCTGATATCGATCCTCGACGCAGAGCGCGGCCGCTCCGCGGTTCCGGACGCGGCCACGGGCGTGGGATGGTACGACGAGCAGCCGTTCCTGGACGTGCTTGCGCCGCACCTCCGCAGCGAGCTGATCGCACTCGAGCTCGGCTGCGGCGGCGGGCGGATCTCCCGGCGCGTGGCGCCGATGGTAGGAGAGCTCGTGTGCACCGACGTGCTGGCGTCGATGGTCGCCGAAGCGTCCGAGAATCTGGCCGCGTATGCCAACGTCACGGTGGCACAGACCGACGGCTTTGCGCTGCACGAGTTCCAGGAACGCAGCTTCGACCTCGTGTTCGCGCAGGGCGTGTTGGGGTATCTGGATCCCAATCCGCTGCTCGGCATGCTCGATGAGGTGGCGCGCGTGCTGCGCCCGGACGGAGTGTGCGTGTTCAACTTCTCGACGATCGACCACCCGCAAGACATGCGGTGGCAGCTCGAGACCGTTCGCGAGCAGGCGCGCAGGCGTCGCTTCAGTGGTGCGACGGACCGCGCCTATACGCGGGCGCAGCTCTCCGCGATGTACGAGGCAGTGGGGTTGCATGTGCTTCCCGCCGCCGAGCTCGCCGTCGCCGGCGCCGGGCGTGTCGTGATCGCCGGTCGGCGCCCGGCCGGTGGCGCGTAGCCTCCGGAGGGTAGTGATGGATCGGCAGCGAGCGCATTCGAAGCGTCGTCTTGCGCTGGTGGGAGTGCTGGTCGCCTGCTCCGCGTATGGCGCGCAAACCGCCGTGTCAGCGCTGCGGTCAGCTGCAGCGGCATCTCCGCCGCAGCGCGCCGCTGTTCCGGCCTCCGCGACGACGCACTACGAGTACGTGTTCGTCGACGGCGCAGTGTACGTGTACGACATCGACCACCGGATGGCGTTGGTTCGCCGGCTGCAGCTGCCGGGAATCACGTCGATCAAGGGGGTCGGCGCCGACCTGAGCAACCACATGCTCTACATCAGCCACGGCGGGGATGGCGGCGGCAACGGCAACGGCTCCCTGGCCGCGTACGACCTGTTGACGAATCTGATCGTCTGGGACCAGCCGTACAGCCGCGGGATCGACAGCTTCGCAATCAGCCGCGACGGCAGCCGCATCTTCATGCCGGACGGCGAGCTGTCGACCGATGGGGTTTGGTCAGTGCTTGATGCGTCGAACGGAAATGTCCTCGGCACGATCACCGCTGGTGGTAGCGGTTCTCACAACACGATTGTCGGCGCCACGGGACGCGACGTATACCTCGGCCCGCGCAACAGCAACTATCTCATCGTCGCGAGCACCGCGACCGATCAGGTCGTGCGCCGCGTTGGTCCGCTGTACTCGGGCGTACGGCCGTTTACGATCAATGGTCACGAGACGGTCGCGTACACGACCGCGACCGGCCTCCTCGGGTTCCAGGTCTCGAGCTTGGTAACCGGGAGGGTGCTGTACACGGTGAATCTCGCCTCCCGCTTCTCGTATCCGGCCGGCTGGCCGCTCACCGCACCGAGCCACGGCATTGCGCTCTCGGCAGACGAGCGCCAGCTGTGGGTGATCGACACGCCCAACGCCGACGTGCACGTCTTCGATGTCAGCGGCGTCCCGCGCCGAGCGCCGCGGCTGATCAAGACGGTTCGTCTTTCGCAGACGTTTGCCGGGCAGCAGGCTGACTGCAGCCTGGACTGTGAGCGCGATGGCTGGCTCCAGACGAGCGTCAGCGGCTGCTACGTGTTCGTCGGCGACACAGGCGACGTGATCAGCACCGCGAGCATGCGCCGCGTCGCATACCTGCCAGCGCTGCGCAACTCACGCGAGATGCTCGAGATCGATTGGCGTGGCGGGCGTCCGATCGCGACATCGACGCGGTCTAGCCTGGGGCACTGGACCGGACGCGGGCGCCCGCCGGCGCCCCGTTGCGCCTGATCACACGACCGCGTGGGTGGTGTACGCATGGGGAGCTCATGTCCGCCCGCAGGGCAAGCAGATAACCATTGGCCGGGGGAAACAGTGGCCGTCCCTGGGCAGAAACCGACGGCCGTTGCCGGGCCAAGGCTTGTGTACCGTGTAGCCTAAGCGCCGCAGCCTGGGCCCGGACGGCTGCGTGAGCGCAGGACTCAATCTCTAGTGAGAAACGACCGAATGCGACCACGACGCGTGGCTTCACGATGAGAACGCACGACTTCGATCAATACCTTCGCCAGCTGGGAGTCGCGGAGCTCTCGCCCGCTAGTTGTCCATTCGATCCTGGAATCGCCCCGACCGTGCTCGAGAGCCATCTTGAGCAGAGCGCTCACCTCATTCTGAGCTTGAAGATCTCGATGTCCTGCTGGATCATCGCCAACCCCGAAGCCACACGCCGGAAGGTTGCGGCAGCGAAGGCGGCGGCCGTGGCGACCTCGGCGGGCGGTGGGCCGTACGAGGTAGCCGTCGCGCAGGGAATGCTTCCCGCCTATCTGGACCTGTGCGCGGACGTTGGTTTCGATGCCATCGAGTGCGGTTCGGGCTTCACCGATGGCGGCATGCCGCCCGCTGAAGCCGCCGAGCTGATCCGACAGCGGAACCTAATCTTCGACTACGAGTTGGGTGACAAGCACAGCGGCGAATTCGGCAGCGCGCAGGTCTCCGAGCTGATCGACGAGGGTCACCGCTGGCTGGACGTCGGGGCGCGTCGGCTCGTGATCGAGGCGCGGGAGAGCGCGAGTGATATCGGCCTCTTCGATGCCCGTGGCAAGCTCGATACGACCCACGCAGACCGCCTCGTCGATGAGTTCGGCCTGCAGATCCTCGTGTTCGAGGCTCCGACAAAGTCGAGCCAGTTCGCGCTGATCGAGCACTTCGGACCGAACGTGCGGCTGGGAAACCTCCCGATGAACGAGCTGCTTCGCGTCGAAACCTACCGCCGCGGGCTGCACTCGGATGCCTTCGCGAACGCGTCCCTGCGACCGCGGCGCGATGGTGTATCGGCGTTGGAGCAGTCCTCGTGAGCGACGCGAGGCCCACAGTGGCCGTCGCCTGCTATCCGAGTACGCTGGAACCGACCGCTGGATGGGTCACCGTGGGAATCGACGTCCTCCGGGCGACGACCACGGCCGTGACCGCGGTCGCTGCGGGACACCGCTGCTTTCCGGTTGGCTCAATCGAGGCGGCGGTACCGCTAGCCGCCCGTCTGCCCGATCCATTGTTAGTGGGAGAGCTCGGCGGCCACATGCCGTACGGCTTCCATCTGCAGAACAGCCCGGTCGAGATGGAGCGCCGCGCCAATTCCAACCGGCCGGTGATCCTCCTCTCGACCAGCGGCACGCGTCTGCTTAGCGAGGCCGCGGTTGCGGGGACGACATTCGCGGCGTGTCTACGCAACGCGCGCGCCCAGGCACAGTGGCTGGTCGGGCGTCACGAGCGCGTCCTGCTGCTCGCGGGCGAGAGCCGCGGCGAGTTTCGTGAGGAGGATCGCCTTTGTTGCGCGCGCATCGCCAAGGCATTGATCGAGTCGGGTTACCGACCGGCCAGCGCGTTCGTGGAAGAGCTGGTCAAGCACTGGGGTGACGCCCCCGATGACGCGTTTCTAGCTGGGCACAGCGTTCGCTATCTCACGGACACCGGCCAGTACCACGACGTCGACTTCACGCTGGCGCACATCGATGACCTCGACTCGGTGTACGAGCTGCGCGACGGCGAGCTTCTCCGGGCAGACGGGGGATGAGCGCGGGCCGCCCCGCACCCGAAGCGCACGGCCCGGAGGAACCCGACCCCGACGGCCGTCCTGTGCCGGTGCTCGTGCTGCGGCGGAGCCTGGGCGACCTTCAGCACGGCGTGCTCGCCGTCGCGCGCACCCTGGGCCGGCTCGGCGTACCTGTGTACGCGACGACTCGGAGCTGGATGGAGCCGGCGACGAAGACGCGCTACATCACGGGAAAGCTCGATCTGAGCGCCGGCGCGAGCGACGAAGAGTGGATTGACCAGCTGATGGGGCTCGACCCGCAGCTGAGCGGCGGCATCCTGCTCCCGATCGACGACGTCTCCGCGGTGACCGTCGGAGAACATCAGGAGCTCCTGTCGAGCCGTTTTCGGCTGCCTTTGCAACCGCAAGGTCTCCAGCGACGGCTGGCATCGAAGCACGCGCTGCTGACGATCTGCCAGGAGCTCGGGGTGCCCAGCCCAGAAACGAAGCTGGTCACCTCGTGCGAGGAGGCGCAGGGTTTTGCGGAGAGGTTCGGTTATCCGGTCGTCCTCAAACGAGCTGAGACCTGGGGCGGAGTGATCGATCCGCAAGCGCCGAGTGTGCTCGTCGTCGACGGTCCGTCTGAGCTTCGCCAGGCTTATGAGCGCATGCGCGTACAGGCCCCCGAACACGTGCCCAACGTCCTTGCTCAGGAGTACATCCCCGGCGACTCGGAGTCGGTATGGATGTTCAACGGCTACTTCGATCGCGAGTCGCGCTGTCTGGCCGCGTTCACAGGACGCAAGCTCAGGCAGTGCGCGAAGGGCACGGGGCAGACGGCACTCGGGGTCTGCGCGGACAACCAGACGGTGACCGACCTCGCCGTCCGGTTGATGGAAGGCGTTCACTACCACGGCATCGTCGACATGGGCTTTCGGTTCGACGCCCGCGACGGCCTCTACAAGCTGCTTGACGTCAACCCGCGCGTCGGCAGCACGTTCCGGCTGTTTGCGGCTCCGGATGGAGCCGATGTCGTGCGAGCCATGTATCTGGACCTCACGGGCCGTCCGGTACCTCCGGCGGCCGCCGTCGCGGGCCGCAGCTGGGTCGATGAGCCGCACGACGTGGCGGCCTCGCTGCGGCTCGTTCGCGCACGCAAGCTGTCACTCAGAGCGTGGGCTCGCTCACTGAGCGCGGTGAGCGAATCGGCCTGGTGGGCGAAGGATGACCCGGTGCCCTTCTTCGCGATGGCCGCGAGCCTGCCGCGTCATGGGTTCGCCCACCTCGTGGGCAGCCGACGCGCACGGCCCGCCGAGATGGCCTCCTCCCCGCCCGAGCAGTGACCGAGACGAACCCCCAGGTCGCAGTCGACGAGCACTTCGATCGGCGCAGCGATTACTGGCGCGACGTCTACGGCGGGGACAGCGCCGAGTCGCTCGCCTACCGCGAGCGCATGGAGACGGCGCTGGCGTGGGTGGATCAGCTGAACCTGCCGGCCGGCGCGAGCGCCCTCGATGTCGGCTGCGGGGCCGGGCTGATGACGGTCGAGCTGGCGGCTCGGGGAATGCGGGTGAGCGCCTGCGACTCGAGTCCGGAGATGGTGAGGCAGGCGCAACAGACAGCCGAGGCCCGCGGCCTGGCGGCCACGGTGCAGTTCGTGCGCGCTGATGCGGGCGAGCTCCCGTTTCGATCAGCTTCGACCGGTTTGGTCGTCGCGCTCGGCCTCATTCCGTGGCTACCCGAGCCCCAGCGCGCAGTGAACGAGATGGCACGGGTGGTCGAACCAGGCGGTTGGCTGATCCTCACCGCCGACAACGCGCTGCGCTTGAATGTTCTAACCGACCCGTCTGAGAACCAACTCCTCGCACCACTGCGGCCGGTGTACCGCGCGCTCGAGCGCTGGCGCCGGCACGGGGCCCACGCAACCGCGCGCTACTACCGGCATCGACCCTCTCAGGTCAGGCAGATGCTCCGCGCGGCCGGGTTTCAGCCGAAGCTCGAGGCGACCGTCGGCTTCGGGCCGTTCACGTTCATGGGCCGACACCTGCTGAGCGACAAGCGCTCGGTCGCGCTGACCCGCCGCCTCGAGGCCTTGGCCGAACGGCATCCCCGGCTGCGCCGCCACGGCTGGCATTTCCTGGTCAGCGCGCAGCGCGTCGGCGAACGGTCAGGCTGAGCGCTCGGCGCCACGACGCGCGCGGGCCGCTCGCGCGCTCGACAGCCCTTACGCGGCCGATGCGTGCAGGCGTTGAGAGCGCCACCACGCAAACTGCCGCGCGCCATGATGCTCCCGCTCGCGCTTGTGGGGCGAGCTTGCGCTGGTCGCCGCGGCCCGTACGGTCGCGGTCAAGCGGGAGGTAACCGAGCTCGATCCGGCCGCGTTTGACGCGGTCACCGTCACCTCGAGCTCCTTGCCCAGATCCGCGCCGACAACGGTGTACGACCTGGAGGTCGCGCCTGCAATCGCCCTGCACCTGAGCCCGTGCCCGTTGCAGCGCCGCCACTGGTATCTGAAGCGAGTCGGTGATCCCGTCCACGACCCCTTGGCGGCGGTCAGTCTCTGGTGCACGCGAATCCTGCCCAAAATCCCCGGTCGGCCGGTGATGCGTGGAGTGGTCGGCTCCGTCGACGAGGGAGCTCCCGGTGGCCCGGTGGCGTCCGAGGATAGGGGCACGGTCGCCGTTGCAGCCGACGTGGCCGAGCGCGATCCGCCGCCGTTCGACGCGGTCACGGTCACCGCGAGCGTGTGGCCGACGTCGACGCTGGCCACGCTGTAGGTCTGGCCAGTTTGGCCTGTGATCGCGCTGCAGTTGGCCCCGCTCGCGTCGCAGCGCTGCCACGCGTAGCCGTAGCTGATCGACGCTCCGCTCCAGGTTCCGTTGCTCGCCGTTAGCGTCTGGCCTACCCGCGCGCTGCCCGAGATCACCGGCGGCGCCGTGTTGGCGGGGGGAGTCGGGGGCACAAGCACCGTCGCAGCCGACGAGGCGGACGCTGATCCGTCGCTGTTCGACGCGGTCACCGTCACCGCGAGCGTGTCGCCGACGTCGGCGTCGGCCACGCCGTAGCTCTGGCCGGTTTGACCGGTGATCGAGCTGCAGTTGGCGCCACTCGCGTCGCAGCGCTGCCACTGGTAGCTGTAGGTCGTGTAGGCCAACGGTCCGGTCCAGGTCCCGTTGCTCGCCGTGAGCGTCTGGCCCACCTGCGCGCTGCCCGAGATCACCGGCGCCGCCGTCTTGGCGGGCGGCGCCGTAGCGCAGCTAGGGATGGCTTTGCAGACGTCGAGGATGCCGCCGGTGCGTACGAGGCCGTTGAGAGCTGGGATCGGGTTGACGTTGTTCAGGATGTCGGCTTTCAGCTGGGTGACGCTCATGTTCTCGGCGGAGAGGATCAGCGCGGCGGCACCGGACACCTCGGCCGCACTCATCGACGCGCCGCTGATGAACCCGTAGCTTGCGCCCCCTTGGCCCGCGCAGGTTGAGCACAGCGTCGAATAGATGTTGTTGCCTGGCGCCGCTAGATCCACGCTGCTCGGGCCGTAGTCGGCCCAGCTGGGCAGCTGATCGTTCTGATCGGATGCGGCAACACAGATCTCGTTCGCGAGGTCATACGAGCACGGGTAACGCGGCGTCGTGTCGTCATCCTCGCCACTGTTACCGGCCGCCGTCACGAACAGGATGTTGTTCGCGCCCAACGTGCTGATCTCGCTCTCAAGCGCCTGCGAGGACGCGGTCCCCGGAAACGAGCTCGAATCGTTGACAACCCTCACGTTCACGCCCGCCTGCTTAGCCGTGACCACCATCTGCAACGCGCTCAACAAATCGCTCGTCGACCCCGCACTCTCCGAATCAAGCCACTTCACAGCCATGATCGACGACGTCCAGTTCACCCCGGCCACCCCGACACCGTTGTTGCCAACCGCGCCAATGATCCCCGCCACATGCGTCCCATGCCCCCCATACACGCTGTCCGTATCCATCGGATCGCACGCACTCTCCCCCGCCAACACATCAAACCCATGCGTCCCCGCCGCACAACCACCGATCCCGAGCGTGTTCGACCACATGTTCGCCTGGAGATCCGGATGGTTGTAATCAACGCCCGTATCGGTCACCGCCACCACGATCGACGAAGACCCCGTCGTCACATTCCACGCCGGCACAACATCCTCATCATCGCCCGCCGTCCCCGCGGTCCCAGCCACGCTCTGCCCCGTGTTCAGCAAACCCCACTGCAAACCAAACGACGGATCATCCGGCACCCCCGACGCCTCAAGCACATAATCCGGCTCCGCATAACGAACCCACCGATCACCGCGCAACCGGTCAATCACCCCCCACACCCGACCCGGCCGCACAACCAACAACCACGCCACCCCCACCCGACGAACACCCAACACCCCCACACGCGCCTCCAACCCCCGCTCGGCCCCCACCGACGCCCCCAACCGGAACCCCACAAGCACATGATCAGCCACATAAGGCCCCAACCCACCCCACACCAACGGCCCTAACCGGCGATCGAGCCGCAACCGCAGCGACCCGCGGGCGGCGGGCACGATGAGATTGGCGTTCGATATTGCCGGCGCAACAGCGCCATCGGGTGCCGTCGCCGTTCGGGGGGCGCCGTGCGGTGGATTCGCCGCGGCCGGGACCACCACGATCGCCGCAACAGCAGCGCCTACGCAGCCGGCCAAGACCAGCAAGTACAGGCGAACGCGCCTGCGCAACTTCAACACACCCCCCGTTGGGTCAGCGCACCTAGTCACGGCATTATGGAACCTTCTCAACCGGCTTGCTGGGTAGAAAACTCCGGGTACTGCGGGTTTCACGAAGCGATCGGACGAGCGCGAGGGCCAACTCCTCGAGTCACGAGAGCCGGGTGGGCGAGGCCGGAGCGCTTTGAGCGGGAGCCTCGCTAGCGCCGTCCGCAGCTCGGCCGGCAGGCCGCCGGCCGCGGTCATTAGCGTTAGCTGCGTGCGCCTAGCCACCTGGAACGTCAACTCGGTCAAGCAGCGCATGCCACGCCTGCTCGCCTGGCTCGACGAGCGAGCCCCCGACATCGTCTGCCTGCAGGAGACGAAGCTCACCGACGACGCATTCGATGCCCTCCTCGGGGAGGAGCTCACGACGCGCGGCTATGCCGTGGCGCGCCACGGCGAGGCGCAATGGAACGGCGTCGCGATCCTTTCGCGCGTCGGGCTCGCGGACGTCGTCGCCGGTATCGATGGCGCGCCTGGTTTCCCGCAGGCCGAGTCGCGCGCAATCGCCGCCACGTGCGCAGGGATTCGGGTGCATTCGGTCTACGTCCCGAACGGACGCGTCGTCGACTCCGAGCACTACCGCTACAAGCTCGCCTGGCTCGGCGCGCTCGAGCGCGTCGTGGCGGTGCGGCCGAGCAACGCCGTGGTCTGCGGGGACATGAACATCGCGCCGACCGACGCCGATGTCTTCGACCCGGCCGCGTACATCGGCCACACACACGTCACCGGGCCCGAGCGTGCGGCGCTTGCAAAGCTCCTCGACGCCGGCCTTCGCGACGTCGTACGCGAGCGCTGGCCGGCCGAGCAGCGCGTCTTCACCTACTGGGACTACCGCGCGGGCATGTTCCACAAGGACCTCGGGATGCGCATCGACCTCGTGCTCGCCGGCGACGAGGTGGCTGCGCGCGTCAAGGCGGCATGGATCGACCGCCAGGCGCGCAAGGGCAGCGGCCCGAGCGATCACGCGCCGGTGATCGTCGATCTCGACGAGACCCCGGACGGCGACATCGGCCCCGTCGTGCCGCCGCCGTCGGCGCCCGTCGCGCGCGGCGCAGTGAAGCTCCCCCAGTCCCCGCTAGGCTGAACTCGCAGGCCCCAGCCGGGGCCGAGCATCGACCAGTAGGGAGAGCGGACAGATGGCAGAGGCAATAATCCTCGAGTTCGAGGGCGTCGGGCGCAGCGACTACGAAGCGGTCAACACGGCCCTCGGGCTCGGCGACGGCAAGTGGGACCCCGCGGACGCACCGCAGGGCATGATCTTCCACGCGGGCGGAGCCAAGCCCGGTGGCTGGGTCGTCTTCGAGGTTTGGGAGTCAAAGGCCGATCAGGAGCGCTTCATGAACGAGCGCCTCGGCAAGGCACTCGCCGAAGGCGGCGTCGACAAGCCGCCCTCGCGGGCCGAGTGGCTCGACCTCGCCAGGCACGAGCACATCTAGACGAGCGCAGCGGTTAGGCGGCGAAGCGCTGCGCGGCGCGAGCGCGCGCTTTCGCCGCCTCGACCTCGCGGTCGCGCGCCGGCGCCGACGTCACGAGCTCATCGAGCAGGTGACGCGAAATGTGCGCGATCTCGTGTACCGCGCGCTCGAAGGCCGCTGCATTGGCCTGCGAGGGGCGCGCGTAGCCGCTGATCTTGCGCACGTACTGAAGCGCTGCCGCGTGAACCTCGTCCTCGGTCGCGGGCGGCTCGAAGTTGTGCAGGGTATGGATGTTGCGGCACATGTCGCAATCAACCTTAGCTCGTGCGGCTTGCACGCCAAAGGGTCAGCGCGAGCAGCAGTGCCACGGCGACCGGGAGGATCCACCACGCCGCAACCTTCGTCGTCGCGACGAGCGCGGTCACGCCGATCGCGATGACGACGCCGGCGGCGACGAGCCAGTCATCGCCGATGAGGAACTCCCAGATGAACTCGCCAAGCGCCCGCAACCGTCTCATGCCTCAGCAACCACCTCGCTCGAGACTGCGGCGCGGCGGCCTCTCATTACAGCGACCGCGGCAAGCGCGCACAGAAGGATTCCCGCGATGACCGCAAGCAGCGCCGCGTCCCCTCCCGGCCAGTGCGCGCCGGCCCCTTCGGCGCCCCAGAACGTCCCGAACGACGTCAGCATCACGCCGACCGCGAACTTCATCGTGTTCTCCGGCACGCGCGCGAGCGGCGCATGGATCGCAACGCCGGCGATCACGACGAGTGCGACGGCGACACCGGCGGCGGCCGCCGCGAGCCCAACGCGGTGCTGGTTGGCGCCAAAGGTCAGGACGATGAAGATCACCTCGAGACCCTCGAGGAAGACGCCCTTGAAGGAGATCGTGAACGAGTAGGGGTCGATCCGCCCGGCGGGCCTTCCGGCCGCCCGCGCCGCGGATAGCTCGCGCTCGTAGATCTCGCGCTCATCGTGAAGCGCCTTGTGCCCGGACGCGCGCAGGATCGCCTTGCGCAGCCATTGCAGGCCAAACACGAGCAGCAGCCCGCCGACGGCGACGCGCAGCACGTCGAGCGGCAACGCTGTCAGCGCGGGCCCGAGCGCTGCGGTGACGCCGCCGAGGAGGATGACGGCGGCGCCGATGCCGACGAAGGTCGAGCGCCAGCTGCGCGTTATCCCGACCGCGAGCACGATTGTGAGCGCCTCGACTGCCTCCACTGTGCAGGCGAGGAAGACGGCGAGCGCCAGGCCGACGTCGGTCCCGCTCATGGCGATGACGCGGCCGTCACCGCGGCGCCGCTCCCGTGGGCAGGTAGCGCCGGCGCGTCGGTGTCGTGGTGCGGGAAGGCCATGCAACCGGCCAGCTTGAATCCGTCTCGCCGCCGCGAAAGGTCCGCGGCAGGCACTGCGCTGATCATAGTCCCGCCCGCGAGGCGTGCCACGTAACCGGCACGGCGGCCGCTAAACGGCGACAGCGGCTGGTTCTTATCGTATTACGCTAAATACTTGCGACTATTCGCGATTGTCGACGGCACATATTGCATCTCGGTGACAAATTCGTCAAGGGCCCTGAATCCTTACGTCAACCCAGTCTCTAAGGCTCGACTCGACGGTTAGATATCTGCCGGATTGCCCGCCAGAACTGGCTTTTTGACGTGGGCGGCGGAGTTATGGAGTCTTGGAAATCGTGATGCTCTTGCGCGCCCGTGAGTGCGCGCCCGAGGATGTCTCGCAGGGCCTCCTGATCCTCGACCGCGAGGCGGCGGAGGATCTCGGGCGGCTCGCGCATGCGGCGGCGCACCTCGTCGCGCAACTCCTCCCCGTGGCGGGTCAGCACAATGTGCTTGACGCGCCGGTCCTGGTCGTAGCGACGGCGCTCGACGAGGCCCCGCTGCTCGAGCCGGTCGACGATGCCCGTCACGTTCGAGCTGTCGCAGCGCAACAGCGTCGCGAGCTCGCTCATCGGGAGCGCAGCGCCCGGCTCCATCTGCAGCAGCGCCCCCTGCTGCGCCGGATGTAGCCCCAGCTCCGTCGCGATATCGAGAAAGCGCTGGCGCTGCGGGACGAGGAGGCGATACAACAGCGCCCAGGCCTCGTCGGCGGGTGAGCCAGCAGGTGCTTGCTCAAGCATCGCCCCTACACGTTACATGATGTACTAGACAGTTGACACTGCCAAAGATTGTTGTACGCTACGAACCGTGCCGGACGGAGAGGCCATCGTCGCAAGCGGGCTCGTACGCCAGTTCCGCAAGGGGCCGCGCGCCGTCGATGGGATCGACCTCAGCGTCTCCTACGGCGAGATCTACGGTTTCCTCGGCCCCAACGGCGCCGGCAAGTCCACCACAGTACACATGCTCACGACGCTGCTGCCGCCGACGAGCGGACAGGCGAGCGTCGCCGGCTTCGACATCGTTCACCAGGGTCGTCAGGTGCGCACGGTCATCGGCGCGGCGCTACAGGAAGCGGCACTGGACCCGATCCTGACGGGGCGCGAGCACCTGCTGCTGCAGGCGACGCTCCAGGGCCTACCGAAACCAAAGCGCGTACAGCGCGCGGACGAGCTTCTCACGAGGGTCGGGCTCACCGAAGCGGCAGACCGGCGGATCAGCGGCTACTCGGGTGGCATGAAGCGCCGTCTCGACCTGGCCTTGGCGCTCGTTCACGGCCCGCGGATCCTGTTCCTTGACGAGCCGACGACCGGCCTCGACCTGCAGAGCCGCACGGCGCTATGGGAGGAGGTGGCGCGCCTCGCGCGCGAGGAGGGCATCACCGTCTTTCTGACGACCCAGTACCTCGAGGAGGCCGATGCGCTCGCCCATCGCGTCGGGATCATCGACCACGGCCACATCGTCGCCGAGGACACGCCCGAGCGCCTGAAGGCCGAAATCGGTAGCCCGACCGTCGAGGTCGTGCCGGTCGAGCACGACCAGGCGGAGCTCCTGCGCGGAACGCTCGAGCAATTCGGCACGCCGGTGAGCGCCGACGGCACAGTGACGGTCCAGCTTCCCGGTGGGGAGGCCCAGCTCGCCGAGCTCGTCCGCGCGCTAGACGCGGCCTCGCTCCACGTCGCCTCGCTCACCCTCCACCAGCCGACGCTCGACGACGTCTTCCTCGCGAAGACCGGTCGCAAGCTCGAGGGTGCCGCCGACGAGGAGCCCGAGGAAGCACCGGCCGACGGCGGGAAACGAGGACGCCGTGGGCGCTGAGCACGCGAGCGTGCTCGAGCAGATCGGGGCGATCGCGCGGCGCTCGATCGTCCGGACCTTCCGCCAGCGCGGGTTGCTGGTCTTCCCGCTGCTCTTCCCGCTGATCCTCTTTGCGATCAACGGCAGCGCGCTCAGCGCAGCAACGCGGATCCCCGGCTTTCCGCCCGTCAGCTATCGCGCGTTCGCGCTCGCCGTGCCGTTCATGCAGGGCGCGTTGTTCGTCGCCGTGACCGCCGGCGTAGACCTTGCGCGCGACATCGAGACAGGGTTCTTCAACCGTCTCGCGCTGACGCCGCTGCGGGGCGGCGCACTGCTCCTCGGACAGCTCGGCGGCGCCTTCGTCGTGGCGTGCGTGCAGGCGGTCGTCTACCTCGTCGTCGGCGTCGCGTCGGGAGTCGGGATCGCAAGCGGCGCCGGCGGCGCGCTTGTCCTACTCGCGCTGTCAACGCTGATCGCTTTCGGCTTCGCCGGCCTCGGCACGCTCGTCGCACTGCGCTTCGGCAACGGAGAAGCGGTCCAGGCCGTGTTCCCGCTGTTCTTCGTGTCGCTCTTTCTCAGCTCAATGGCCCTGCCGCGCAACCTGATCAAGACGCCGTGGTTTCACGATGTCGCGACCTACAACCCCGTGAGCTACCTGATCGAAGGCGTGCGCAGCCTGATCATCACGGGCTGGGACGGACAGGCGCTCGCGCTCGGCTTTGGCTTTGCAGCTGCCCTCGCCATAATCAGCCTTGGTGCCTCGAGCCTCGCGATGCGCAGCCGGATGGCGCGGACATGAGGCGCTTCGCGTTCGTGGTGCGGGGGGTCGCCTGGCGCTCGATCCACAACACGATCGTCAGCCCGTCGATCATCATCCCCTCGATCGTCTTCCCGCTGTTCTTCTTCGCGGCGTTCGCGGGCGGCCTGTCGAAGATCGCGCAGGTCCCGAACTTCGACTACAAACCCGGCTACACGGCCTTCCAGTTCACGTTCGTCTTCCTGCAGTCCGCGGCATTCGGCGGCGTCTTCACGGGGTTCGCGGTCGCGCGTGACTTCGACTCGGGTTTCGCGCGACGCTTGCTGCTGAGCGCACCCGCGCGCGGCGGGATCATCGTCGGGTATGTGATCGGCGCGCTGCTGCGCTGGGGCATCACGGGCAGCGTCGTCACGGTCGTCGCGCTGGCGAGCGGGATGAACGTTCCGGCCGGACCTGGGGACCTGTTCGCGCTGCTCGCGCTCGGCGTCCTATTCAACCTCGTCGCCGCGCTCTGGGCCGTCGGGCTCGCGATGTTCCTGCGGACCGAGCAGGCCGGTGCCGTGATCCAGATGCCGGTCTTCGTCGTGCTCTTCCTCGCTCCCGTCTACGTGCCACTGCACCTACTGACCGGCTGGGTGCACTCGGTCGCGCGACTCAACCCCGCGACCTTCGCGCTCGAGGCTGCGCGCGGCCTGCTCGCCGGCACGCCCACCGACATCGCACTCGCGTTCGGACTGCTCGGCGGATCGATCGTGCTCTGGGCGGCCTTTGCGCGCCGCGGCCTGCGCTCAGCCGAACGCGCCGCAGGCTGACGGCAACCCGCTGCCCGGAATCAGATCAGCTTGACCGAGCGGTAGCCGGCAAACGTGGCTTGCCGCTCGGCCTCGGAGAGCAGCGCGCCGCGGTCGGGCGCGCGCAGGCGAGCGAACGGCGCAAGCTCGAGCTGGCCGTCGGTGAGGCTCCACGTGCCTGCGACAGCGCCATCGATCAGGAACGTGCGCATCAGGCGATCGCGCGAGACCAACGCACGATGAGCTGGACTGATGATGCGTGAGCGGTCGGCGTGCGCAAGCAACACGTTGTCGAAGGGCGCGAGGATGCGGGGGGGGTGCCGGGGTGTCGGGGTCGGGCAGTGGCGCGCCGGGCAGGTCGAAGAGCTCGCGGCCGCGATCATCCGTGTAGACCGAAAGCCGGTCGCGCAGGCCTGCGATCGAGGCGGCGAGCTTCGTCAAGCCGCACCAAGCCTGGATGTCCGTGACGCTCGCGGGACCGAATGCGGCGAGGTAGCGGATGATCACCGCCTCGAGGTCGGGGCGGTGATCGAGGCCGCGTGCCAGCCAGGACTCGCTCGCCATCCAGCGCGCCTGACCGCCGAGCCGCCAGAGGCCGCGCGGGGGCACCTGAATGGCCGGACAGAGAACGGTGGCCGCCTGCGCGAGCGACGCCGGATCAACCCCCGGCCAGTCAGCCGCGAGGAGGTCGCCGATCTGCCGGCGGGCGAGCGCAGTGTGCGACAGGTGCCCGCGCGCGGATCTGGCGAGCGCATCGAAGTCCAGGTTGCGCAGCGCCCTGCCGAAAGGGCTCGAGCGGAGGCTGCGCTCGAGCACCGCTCGCATGAGTGGCCGCAGCAGCGTCCAGTCGCGCTCGCTGACGAGATGGACGGTGCAACGCATCAGCACGCCACGGACCGCGCGGCGGTCGGCAACAAGCTCTGAGAGCTCGCGCGGATCGAAGCCTTCGAGGCGCGACCACAGGCCGACGTATGGAGCTCGCGGCTCCTGTGCTTGCATGCCCACGAGGTGCTCGAGCGCAGCGGTGACCGGCAGCTGCGATCGCTCGAGGAGCAGCTGGCGCGCCAGCAGGGCGCGGCCGAGCGCGCGGTCGCTCAAGCGGGCGATATCAGACCTCCCAGCGCTCGGTGACCCACCTATTTCGGACACATGGACCGCGACCGGGTGGTCGATTATGCGCGACAGGTCCTAGCGGTAGTAGACGTCGACGATCGTGCCGATGTGCAGCCAGTTGTGGATCGAGAGCGCGTCCGGGATCGGCACGCGCAGGCAGCCGTGACTCCACGGGTAGGGCGGGACGAAGTGGTAGCCGTGGATCGCGTCGCCGCCGTTGAAGAAGCTCGAGTCGACCATGCCGTCGGAGGTGATGCCGAGCTCCTGCATGTAGACGCGGAAGATGCCGGGCTGGGTCTGGAGGCCTGGGCGCCCTGAACTCATCGGGTAGATGCGCTCGACATGGCCGTGGCGGCCGATCAGCGCGAGCACCTGGTGGGTGAGATCGCCCTCGACGTGCGGCGGCTGGTATGGGTAGCGCACCTTGAAGGCACCCGCGCCTTGCGCGAGCTTGCGGAACACCGCGTGATTTGCGACCTCCGATCGCTTCATGCCCACGACCTTGCGGAAGGCGAGGACCGCGCGCCGCGTGCGCGCATCGAAGATGCCGAAGCGGCCGACAACGTAGTGGCGTGCGCGGAGCTCGCTCTGGAGGATGCGCACTGCCGCGCCGCGCTCCTCCGGCCGCAGGGTCACGTTCGGGATCGGCGGTGGCAGCGGCGCCGTAGGTCCGGTCGCGCCCGTCGCAGAGGTTGCGCCGGTCGCTCCCGTTGTTCCAGTCGGCCCACTCGCGCCGGTGGCGGCGCTCGGCGCCACGGCGAGCAAGCCGACAACTAGTGCCGCACCGACCGCCCCGAGTACCCGCATCGACAAAAGATACCGGCGCAGGGTGATCGGCAAACGCGCGCGTCGTATGCTGAGCGGATGGATGACAGCCAAGTCGCAGACCGCATCGAGAAACTTGTCGCCGAGGAACACCGCCTGCTCGACCACGCAGGCAGCAAAGGACTGAGCGTCGAGGAGCGCGACCGGCTCGATGCGGTACGTGTCGAGCTCGACCGCTATTGGGACCTTCTGCGCCAGCGCCGCGCGCGCGAGGAATTCGATCTCGACCCGAACTTCGCCGGCCTGCGCGATACGAACACGGTCGAGAACTTCGAGCAATAGCGGCAGTTTGCGCCGCGGTCATCCCGTTGTGCGTCGCGCCCGCGATGTTGTTGCCAGGCGCAGCCACGTGCAATAGCGTGCGCGCGTCGGCATTCGTCTAATGGCGCTTCGGCGGTATCGCCCGCGCCGGCTCACGCGGAGCTTGCCGTCGCGTCAGGCCGTTGGCGAGGCGCTGAGCTCGGCCGCCACGTGCGTCGCGAGCAGGCGCAGGAGCTGTGGCGGCGTGCCGTCCTCGATCAGGATTGCGCCACCCGGCCAGTACGCGCTCGCCGGATCGCCATCGGCGAGGAACGTGTTGCTGTACACCCAGGAACCGCAGTTGTGGAGCTGGACGCCGTTGGGGGTGAGCCATTCCGGCTCGCGGTCGCCCTCGAGCATGCCGGTCCGGTGCGTGTGCCCGAACAGCACGTGGCGCGCACGAATCCGCAGGCGCTCAACTACCTCGCTCATCGCGCGCAGTCCGGCCTGGCGCAGCTCGGCGCGCGTCAGCTCGCTGCGCAGCGGCCCGAGCCCTGCCGCGTTCAGCGCCGCGACCGCGAGCGGAAACCCGGCTGCGAGCGCCTGCGCGCGCAGGCCGCCCGAGCGCTTCGAGCGCAGCGTGTCCCACATCCGGCCCGCCGCCGCGCCGGCGGGTCCCTGCCCGGGCCGCCCGCTCTGGGCTGCCGCGAAGCTCCAGGCGTAGACGGGCGCAAGCAGCGTCTCGTATTCGTCGACCGAGAAGACGGCGTTCCAGGGCCGGCTGTGGTCGAGCGCGAGCCGCCCGCTCGCCGCGATCGAGAGCCGCTCGAGGGTCGGAACGGTCATGTGCACGTCGAGGTAATGACCGTGCATCGCGTAGACGTCCTCGCGCAGCCAGACTCCGGGGTAGGCGAACTGCACGTCGGCGTGGGGACCGAATTGTTCGGCGAGCTTGACCGCGAGATCAGAGGCCTTCTTCGGGCTGAAGCGCTGCTCGAGCCCAAGCGGCTCGTCGTTGCGGGCAAGGAAGCGCTCGACGAGCGCGTGATCGTGGTTGCCCGCGAGGATCACGACCGGCTTACCCGCCAGCGCCTCGCCGAGCGCCCGGAAGAAAGGCTCGGCGGCCGCCAGGGCCTCGCTCGCGGGACGGTTGCGCAGCTCGAGCGAGTCGCCGAGCAGCACGACCCGGTCGATTCGATCCACCGCGTCGAGCAACGGACCGGCGACGCCTTCACGGCGCAACACGTCGGCGCGCGCACGATCGCCAACGTGCAGGTCCGCTACGACGAGGGTGGAGCTCAACTCGCGGCCGGCTGGCGGATCGCCTTCGGCAGCATGAACCGGACGTCCTCCTCGGTAATCGTGAGCTCCGCGACGTCGGTCACGCCGCGCTCGCCGAAGCCTGCGAGGAGCTCTTGTACGAGCTCCTCGGGCGCGCTGGCTCCAGAAGTGATGCCGAGCGTGCGCACGCCGTCGAGCCAGCCCTCCGATACCTCGTCGGCGTAGTCGATCAGATAGGAGCTCGCGCCGCAGTCGCGCGCTACCTCGACGAGACGCTGCGAGTTGGACGAGTTGCGCGAGCCGACGACGAGCACAAGATCGCAGTGCTCGGCGAGCTTGCGCACCGCCGCCTGGCGGTTCGTCGTCGCGTAACAGATGTCATCGATGCGCGGGCCGACGATCGCCGGAAAGCGCTCACGCAGCCGCTCGATGATCGAACGCGTCTCGTCGACGGCGAGCGTCGTCTGCGTCGTGTACGCGAGCCTCTCGGGGTCGGGTACGACGAGAGCATCGACGTCCTGCTCGGACTGCACGAGCATGATGTGCTCGGGCGCCTCTCCCATCGTCCCTTCGACCTCCTCGTGACCGTCGTGCCCGATCAGGATCACGGTGTAGCCGTCGGCCACGAACCGGCGCGCTTCGACGTGGACCTTCGTGACGAGCGGGCAGGTCGCGTCGATCGTCCGCAGCCGGCGCGCATCGGCATTGGCACGCACCGTCGGCGCGACGCCGTGGGCGGAGAACACGCAGACCGAACCCTCCGGAACCTCCGTCTCCTGCTCGACGAAGATCGCGCCGCGCTTGCGCAGCTGATCGACCACGTGCTTGTTGTGGACGATCTCCTTGCGCACATACACGGGCGCGCCGTAGCGCTCGAGCGCGAGCTCGACCGTCTGCACCGCACGGTCGACACCGGCGCAGTACCCGCGCGGAGAGGCCAGCAGGATGCGCTCGATCGACAGCTTGGGGAGCCCATTGGTCGCGGCGCTCACCCCTGGATTGTACGGCTGATTCGGGCCGTGCCCGGAACTACCGCTGGCGGGCACGGAGCGCCCCAAGCCTGGGCAGCGCGAGGATCACCACGGGTCGCAGACCCAAGCGGGTGGTGAATCGCCACTGATCTGGACCGCGACGGCGGCCAGCGTCGAGTGTTCGAACTCTTCGCGCAGCAGCGAGTAGGCGATCAGGTCGTGCGCCCGGCCGTAATGACGCTGAAACGAGCGGAGCACGCCCTCATTCGTGAAGCCGAGCCGCTCGAACGCGCGCTGAGAGTGCTGGTTTTTCACGTCGACCCAGGCACCGAGGCGCTCGAGACGCAGTGGGCCGAACGCGAGGTGGGCCAGCAGCGCCTGCGCCTCGTCGCCGATGCCCGCGCCCCAGTAGGGCCGCCCGAGCCAAATGCCGATCACGGCGCGTCGATCACGGCGCGAGAGCTCGAGCAGCGAGATCGCCCCCACGGGCTGGTCGGCCGCGTCGGCAATCACGAACTCGAGTGCGTCGCCGTCGCCGCGGCTGCGCGCGGTCGAAGCGATCCAGTCCGCAGCCTGCTCCTGCTTCTCGTACGGTCCCCACGCGAAGGGCTTCGTGACCTCGGGATCCGCGGCGAGCTCGAAAAGGCGCGGCGCGTCCTGCGCGACCGGGTAGCGCAGGCTCAGCTGCGGCCCCGTGACCGTGAGGTCCTCAGGCACGTCGGGCTAGTACCCGAGCGCGAACTTCGCGTCCTCGCTCATGCGGTCCGGCGTCCAGGGCGGGGTGAAGACCATCGTCGAGGAGACCTCCTCGACGTCCTCTAGCTCGGACACGAACTCCTCGATCTGTTCGCTGACCTGCGGTCCGATCGGGCAGCCCGGCGCGGTCAGCGTGAACGTGACGGCAACGCGCGGACCGTCGATCTCGATGTCGTAGATCAGCCCGAGCTCGACGAAATCGAGCCCCAGCTCGGGATCGATCACGTTGGTGAGCGCTTCCTCGACCTCTTCGACCGTGGGCATGCAGTCATGTTAGGGCCTCGCCGCGCAGGGACCGCGAATGAGCGCTCGGCGGCCGAGCCGCGCCGGCGGGACTGGCGTAGCCTGCGCGGCGTGAGCGAGACCTGGAGCTTCAGCTTCGCCGATGAAGGCGCCGGCTACTGCTGCTTCGGGCGCGACGATCGCGCCGTACTGCTCGGGGACGGACCCGTCGAGCGCGCGGAGCTCGCCGGCGAGGGACCCTTCAGCCTGCGTGGGCCAGGGATCGGCGAGCTCTCACTCGAGCCGCTCGGCCCGCCGATCGGCTTCGATGGCGCCGCTCGGCGCGAGTGGATCTGCCACGGGCGCGGGCGCAGCGCGGCGAACGCGAAGCTCGAGGGGTACGGCCTGGTCGCGCGGGAGACTGACGCGCTCGCCGGACTTGCACTGCGTCGCTCGCTGTGGCTTTGCATCGACGGCAAGCTCGCGGTGAGCGCGTTGGCGGGGCGGCGCTTGCTGAGCGATCCGCACGGAGCTGAGGCGCTCGAGGTTCACGTCGCCCGCGGGGCGCCGCTCGAGGCCGCGCGAGTCGCGGACCCGCGCCTATCGAGCACTTACGATGGCGATGGCCTTTTGCTTCGAGCCGGGCTCGAGCTCTGGGAGGACGAGATCGAGGGTGAGCGCGAACGCGGCGGCGCGCTGCGGCTCGCCGGCCAGACGCTGGCGAGGGGCCGGCTCGACGGCGCTGCGCTCGCCTTCATGCTCTGGCACTGGCGCGAGGAGCGTGGCGTCGGCTGTTACGCGATCGAAGCAGCCGGCTGAGCGGCCAGCGGCCGGCGCGCGGGCGCTTCGCCCCACAGCCGCTCGAGACCGTAGTACTCGCGGACCTCGCGCACGAAGATGTGGACGACAACGTCGAGGTAGTCCATCAGCACCCAGCGGGCCTGTGTCAGGCCCTCGACGCGCTTGGGCCGAACGTCGTGGTCGGCTTTCAGGCCGGCGAGGATCGCGTCCGCGATCGCCTTCACCTGCCGGTCCGAGTTGCCCGAGCAGATGACGAAGTAGTCGGTGTAGTCGATCACGCCGCGCAGGTCGAGCTCGACGATGTCGAGCGCCTTCTTGTCGGCTGCGAGCTCGCAGATCACTTCGGCTAGCTGGTCGGTCCTCACTTGTAGAGCCTCCGCTCCTCGATGTAGTCGCTAACGGCCTGCGCCACCAGGAAGGTGATCGGTTGCCCCGAGCGCACACGCTGGCGCAGGAGGGCCGAAGAGACGTCCATGCGCGGCACCTCGATGTAGCGAACTCGCTCGACGCCGCGCAGGCCGGCAAGCCGCTCCCTGATCTCTTCGCGGCGCGCGCCCGCGCGCTCCGCCACTGCAACATCGGCCAACCCCAGGATCGCCTCCGGCTCGCGCCACGCCGGCAGCGACCAGGCCATGTCGCCTCCGACGATGAACGTCAGCTCATCACCTGGTTGGCTCGCATGGATCGCACCAAGGGTATCGACCGTGTACGACGGGCCGTCGCAGCTCGCCTCGAGCTCGGACACTTCGAGCCAGTCCTCATGTGCCGCCGCCGCGAGGCGGCACATCGCAAGGCGATGCTCGATGCCGGGCTCGTCGGTCAGCGGTTTGTGCGGAGGCACGCGCGCCGGCACCAACCAGACGCGTTCGAGCCCGAGCTGCCAGCGCGCCTCGCTCGCGCACAACAGGTGCGCCACGTGCGGCGGGTTGAACGTCCCCCCCAGGATCCCGAGTCTCAGCTGCGCACCTGGCCGTCACCCTCGATCAAGTACTTGAAAGTGCAGAGCTCGCGCAACCCGATCGGCCCGCGCGCATGCAGCTTCTGCGTCGAGTTCCCGATCTCGGCGCCCATCCCGAACTCGCCACCGTCGGTGAAGCGCGTCGACGCATTCACGTACACGCAAGCCGCATCGACCTCGCGCTGGAAGCGGCGCGCCGCAGCGCGATCGCGCGTGACGATCGCCTCGGAGTGCCCGGTGCCATGGCGCTGCACGTGCGCGATCGCCTCATCGAGCGAGTCGACAACGCGCACGGCGAGCGTCAGCGCGAGGTACTCGGTGTCCCAGTCGGCCTCGCTCGCCTCGACCATGGCGGGAACGAGCTCGCGCGATGGCTCATCGCCGCGCAGCTCGACTCCGGCCGCCGTGAGATCGCGCGCGATCTGGGGCAGGAACGCCGCCGCGACCTCGCGGTGCACGAGCAGCGTCTCGGCGGCGTTGCAGACCCCCGGCCGTTGCACCTTCGCGTTGATCGCGATCTCGCTCGCCATCTGCAGGTCGGCGGCGCTGTCAACGTAGACGTGGCAATTGCCGGACGCGGCGTAGATCACCGGCACCGTCGCGTGCTCCATCAGCGCCGCTTTGAGTCCCTCACCGCCGCGCGGGATGACGAGGTCAACGTGCGCGGTCTGCGTGACGAGCTCGGTGAGCTCGTCACGGCCGTGGAGGATCGAGATCGCGCCGGCCGGCGCGGCCTGCGCCGCGATCTGAGCGAGCACCGCGTTCGAGCGCGTCGCGCTCGAGGAGCCGCGCAGCACGACCGCGTTACCGGACTTCAGGCACAGCGCCGCCGCGTCGATCGTGACGTTCGGCCGTGCCTCGTAGACGACGGCAATCACGCCGAGCGGGACGAGCACCTTGCGGATCTCGAGTCCGTTCGGCCGGCGGAATCCGTCGACCACCTCGCCGACCGGGTCGGGCAACGCGATGATCTGGCGCACGCCTGCCGCCATCGCCGCGATGCGCCGCTCGTCGAGCGCGAGACGGTCCAGCAGCGCGGTCGACAGGTCGGATTCGCGGCCCGCCTCGAGGTCGAGCAGGTTCGCCTCGAGGATCTCGCCGACGCGCGCCTCGAGTCCGGCGGCGATCCGCTCGAGCGCGTCGTTCTTGGCCTGCGTATCGAGCGTCGCGAGTAGACGCGACGCGTGCTTCGCCGCGGCGCAGACAGCCGCAACGGATTCGGTGCGCGTGGCCATCACCAGAAGGTTACGGCGCTAGTCGAGCACGAGGTAGTCGCGATGAACCGCTTCCTCGGGCGCGCGCGGCAACAGCTCGCGCACGGCGGCCGACTTGAGCCCTTTGGCCTGGCGCAGCTCGGCGGCGGAGTAGCTCGCGATGCCCTTCGCCACCGCGCCCTTCGCCTCGCGGATCTCGACCGCGTCGCCGACGTCGAACTCGCCGCTCACCCCGGTCACGCCGACCGGGAGCAGGCTCGTGCCCTCCGCGCGCAGGGCGTGGGCGGCGCCGGCGTCGATGACGATCGTGCCGCGCGGCGGCTTCGCGTACTTGAGCCAGAGCTTGAACGAGGAGTAGTGGGTGGCACGCGGCGCGAATTGCGTGCCCTCGCGCTCGCCGGCGAGCACGCGTGCGAGGACTCCGTCGCGCGAGCCGTTACAGATCGTCGTCTCGATCCCGGCAGCGGTCGCCATGTCCGCGGCGGTCACCTTCGAGCGCATCCCGCCCGAGCCATGGGCGGAGGTACGCTGAGTGATGTCCAGCTCGCTCAGGCCGGTGACGTCGTCGACCTGCGGGATCAGCTTCGCTGCGGGATCGACGGCGGGATCGGCGCTGTAGAGGCCGTCGGTGTTCGTGAGGATCACGAGGCGCTGGGCGCCAACGAGGATCGCGACCTGGGCGGCGAGGAAGTCGTTGTCGCCGAAGGAGATCTCGTCGGTCGCGGTCGTGTCGTTCTCGTTGACCACGGGCACGACACCCCACTCGAGCAACTTGCCGAGCGTCTGGCGCGCGTTCAGGTAGTTGAGGCGCTCGGTCAGGTCGAAGAAGGTGAGCAGGACCTGCGCACTCGAAACGCCGCGTGCGCCGAGCAGCTCGTCGTAGACCGGGTAGAGGCGGCCCTGGCCAACCGCGCTCGTCGCCTGCAGCTCGTCGACCGCGGTGGGGCGGGCAGGCAGCCCGAGGACGCGCACGCCGGTTGCGATCGCGCCGCTCGTCACGAGGACGATCTCATCGCCCTGCTTGCGGCGCTGCGCGACCGCCTCGCAGATCCGGCCCAGCACCTCGGTCCGCAGGGCGCCCTCGTCGTCGGCCACGATCGCCGAGCCCAGCTTCACGATTACCCGCGTCATTGGGTCGTTTCTAACGCAGATCGGCGATGCATGCGCTCGCGACTCCCGGGCGCTAGGCGTCGAGCCCGAACACGACACCGGCGATCTCGACGTCATCGCCCGACTGGAAGCCCTTCTCCTCGAGCGCGCGGATCACGCCGATCTGGCGCAGCCGCGTCTCGATGTGGCCGAGCGCCTCGTCGTTGTCCAGATCGTGGCGCGCAACGAGGCGGTCGATGCCGGCGCCGACCACGCGAAACGGACCATCGCCGTCGCGCTCGATGCGAAAGCCACGGTGCTCGGCCGGTCGAAAGGTCACGTGCTCGGGAAGCTCCGTCTCGGGAAGCTCCGTCTCGGGAAAAACCTCCGGCGCGGCCAGCGGCACCGCGTGGAGCAGGGTCGCACCCAGCTCATCGAGCCCTTCGCGAGTTGCCGCGGAGGTCAAAAGGACGGGCGTGCCCGAGCCGAGGCGCTCGCGCCACTGCGCCACGTGGCGGGCGGATTCGGCGGGCGTGACCAGGTCGGCCTTCGAGAGAGCGAGGATGCGAGGACGCGCCGCGAGTGCTGGGTCGTGCAGGGCGAGCTCGCGCTCGACCGTGGCATGGTTTGCGAGCGGATCCGAGCCGTCGAGCGGGGCGAGGTCCAGTACGTGAACGAGCAGGCCAGTGCGCTCGATGTGCGCGAGGAAGTCGTGGCCGAGGCCCGCGCCGTCCGACGCGCCCTCGATCAGACCCGGGATGTCGGCGATGATCAGCTGGCGATCGGGCCCCTCGAGCGTTCCGAGGACAGGCTCGAGCGTCGTGAACGGGTAGTCGGCGATCTTCGGCGCCGCACGCGTGAGACGCCCGAGCAACGAGGACTTCCCCGCGTTAGGGAGCCCGATCAAGCCGACATCGGCAAGCAGCTTGAGGCGCAACTCGAGCATGCGCTCCTCGCCCGCCAGACCGAGCTCGGCGAAGCGCGGCGCCTGGCGCGTGGGGGTCGCAAAGTGCTTGTTGCCGCGCCCCCCGGCGCCGCCGCGCGCGACGCGTACGCGCTGGCCCGGGCGCGTCAGGTCATGGGTCGCGCCATCGTCGGTCGTGACCTGGGTCCCGGGCGGCACACGGACGACCAGCTCCTCGCCGTTCGCGCCGTGGCGCAGCGCGCCGCCACCGTGGCCACCACGGCGTGCGCGGAAGTGCTGGCGGCGGCGAAAAGCCTGCAGGTCGCGAAGCGCTGGGTCGCACTCGAGCACGACAGCGCCGCCATGCCCGCCGTCACCGCCGTCCGGGCCGCCGCGCGGCACGTGGGCTTCGCGGCGGAAGCTCATCGAGCCGTCGCCGCCCGCGCCCGCCGCGACGAAGATGCGTGCCTTGTCGTAGAGCATCGACAGATTGTGTCCAGTTCGCGCGGGTCAAGGACGCCCACGCGTCATGCCGGCCTCAGCCGGCGAAAAGGGCGCTACTCGACCGGGTCGATCGAGACGACGCGACCGCGGCGGCCGACCGAGAAACGGACCTTGCCGGCGGCACGCGCGTAGAGCGTGTCGTCCTTGCCCATGCCGACGCCCTCGCCCGCCTTGAAGCGCGAGCCACGCTGGCGGACGATGATCTCTCCGCCCGTCACCGTCTGGCCGGCGAAGGTCTTGACGCCGAGGCGCTGCGCGTTCGAGTCGCGGCCGTTGCGCGAGGAGCCGAGGCCCTTCTTATGCGCCATCTGCTTCCTCCTTCGTCGCGCTCGCGCGGGCTGCTCGCAGGCCGATCTTCGTGACCTCGATGCGGGTCAGGTCCTGGCGGTGGCCGGTGCGGCGCTTGTAGCCGCGCTTGGGCTTGAACTTGAAGACGCGCAGCTTGGGGCCGCGCTCGTGGGCGAGGACCTTGGCCGAGACCTCGACGCGGGCGAGGCCCTTGGCGTCGAAGATCGCATCGTCGGAGCGGTAGAGCAGCGGCTCGAGTGTCACGGTCGCGCCCTCGGCTTCGGGCAGGCGTTCGACGAGCAGGTTCTGACCCTGCTCGACGCGGTACTGCTTGCCACCTGACTTGACGATTGCGTACATGCTCTAGGCCTGCTCGGGGGCAGGCTCCTTTTCAGCCGAACGGCGCCGACCGCCCCTGCGGCCTCGGCGCCGAGGGGCCGATTGTACGTCATCGTCGGGCTCGCCGGTGGGCGGCGTGCCGTCGAGCGGGACGGCGATCGCGGCAGTGCGGTCAACCTGTTCGAGGCGGACCATCAGCCTCTCGCCGACCAGCCGAGCGGCGTCCCGGACCGAAATGATGTACCCGTCGATCTTCGCGACGCCGTAGTCGGCCTCGTACATATGCGGCTCGACAATCTCGACGAGCAGCTCATCGCCGACGCGGAACGGGACCGCGCGCTCGAGCACCTCGGAGCTCGTGCCCTCGAAGGTGACCGCGAAATGATCGAGCGCGAGCCCCTCGGATCCTTCGAAGTAGAAGCGCTTGCCGGTCTGGTGCTCGAGCTCGTCGAGGACACGGCCGCCGTGGCCGGTGAACTCGCCGCTTACGCGCGGGTTCATCTGCACGAGGAAGGCCTCGGTGTCCGGGTTGGCGAGGGCGAGCTCGCGCATACGCCGCTCGAACTCGATCGAGATCGTCTCCTCCGAGCGGATCACGCCGTCGCCGTGACAGGTCGGACACGGCCGGGTCATGATCTCGCGGATCCCCTCGGTCACGTTCTGGCGCGTCATCTCGACGAGGCCGAGCTTCGAGATGTCGGCGGTGAACGTCTTGGTGCGGTCCTCATCGAGGGCCTTGCGCAGCGACTTCAGCACGGCGTCGCGATTGCGGGCGCGGGCCATGTCGATGAAGTCGATGACGATGATGCCGCCGATGTCGCGCAGGCGCAGCTGGTTGACGACCTCCTCGGCCGCCTCCAGGTTCGTCTTCGTGATCGTGTCCTCGAGGCGCGCGCCCTTGCCGCGTCCGATGAACGAACCAGTGTTGACGTCGATGACGGTCAGCGCCTCGGCGTAGTCGATCATCAGGTAGCCGCCGCTCGGCAGGTCGACGCGACGCTCGATCATGCCCTCGACGACCGGCGTCACCTTGTAGGCGTCGAGCAGCGGCACGGCGCCCTCGTAGAGCTCGACGCGGTCGACGAGCTCCGGCGCGGTGCGAGTGAAGAACGAGATCAGGCGGTGGTGCTGTTGCGCGTCATCGACGATCGCGCGCTCGAAATGCTCGGAGTAGACGTCGCGTACGACGCGGACCGCGAGGTCGGCCTCCTGGAACACGAGCGCCGGCGCCTTCGCTTCGGCGACGCGCCGGTCGAGGACCTCGTGCAGCTTGAACAGGTACTGGAGCTCGCGCTCGAGGTCGACACGCGTCGCGCCATGGGCAGCGGTGCGGACGATCGCGCCGCCACCGCGCAGGTCAAGGCCCGCCGTCTCGCGGCGCAAGCGCTCGCGCTCGCCGTCGTCGAGGCGGCGCGAAACGCCGATGCCCTCGCCGGTGGGCGTGTAGACCATGTAACGGCCGGCAATCGTGAGCTCCATCGACAGGCGTGCGCCCTTCGTCTTGAGCGGATCCTTGACGACCTGGACGACGACGTCCTGGCCCGGCTTGAGTAGCTCGGAGATGTCCACCGCGTCCTTGCCCGCGCCGCGCCCGCGGCGCGGCGCTTCGATGCCGGGGAGGACGATCTCGTCGACGTGCAGGAAGCCGTTCTTGTCGAGCCCGATGTCGATAAATGCCGCTTCGAGGCCGACGAGGACGTTGTCGACGACCCCCTTGTAGATGTTGCCGACGATCGAGCGCGAACCGCGGCGCTCGAGATAGAGCTCAGCTACGCGGTAGCCGCGCGAGGGGTCGGTCGTGGCGGTACGCCGCCTGGCACCCGGCTTGCCGGTTGCCTCGAGCAGCGCGACGCGCGTCTCGCCCCGCGAGACGCTTACTAAGACTTGCTTTTTCACGGAGTGAATCCATTTCTATTAGACGCGCAGCGCGCGACTGCGTGGCGCGCTTGCCGCACGGGCCTGACCGTAGATCGACTGCAGCAGGCCGAGGGTAAGGAAGGTGGTGAGGACCGACGAGCCGCCGTAGGACAGCAGCGGCAGCGTGACGCCGGTGATCGGCATGATCCCGATCGTCATCCCGACGTTCACGAAGACCTGGAACATCAGCATCGCCACCGCTCCGCCGGCGATCAGGGCCGCGAAGAGGTTGCGGGCGGCTCCGATGATGCGAAGCGTCCGCCATATGATCAGGGCGTAGAGCGATAGAACGAAGGCCGCACCGGCAAAGCCTAGACGCTCTCCGACCACAGTGAAGATGAAATCCGTCGGTGCCTCCGTCCCGACGAGCCCGAGAGTCGTTTGTGTCGCGCCCGCTCCGCGGCCCGTGCCCTCGCCGGCACCGACACCGATCACCGACTCGACTTGCTGGTGGTCATACGAGTTGGGATTCTGCGAGGGGCTGAGGAACCCTGTCAGGCGCTGCTCCTGGTAGTGCTTGAGGACGTGCAACCCGATCGCTGGGGCGATCACGAGCGCGAAGACGAACGCTCCCACCGCGATGAGCGCGAGCACCGTCAGCTGGCGCGCCGGAATGCCGGCCACGAACAGGACCGCGAAGGCGATCGCGAAGTAGACGAGACCCGAGCCCAGGTCGGGCTCAGCGATCACGAGCGCCGCCGGAATCAGCGCGAAGGCGACCACTTTGAGCGTCAGCTCGGTGGCGGATGCCTTGCGCGGACTGTCGGCGACGAGCGCCGCCAGGAAGACGATCAGGAGCACCTTGCCGAGCTCCGAGGCCTGGAAGGAGACGCCGCCGATGCTGAGCGCGCGGCTCGCGCCGTTGACCGCGCTGCCGGCGCCGATGACGAGCAGGATCGAGCCGATCATCAGCGGGTAGAGCAGCCACTTGATCGAGCGCAGGCGCCAGTAGTCAAGTCGCGAGGCGCTCAGCATCACGACGAAGCCGACGGCCAGGTAGATCGCCTGACGGCTGACATAGGCCGGTGCCGCGCCATGGAGCACGACGAGCGAGCACGCGCCGAGTCCCCCGGCCGCGAGCGCGATCAGCGGGTCGAACGAGATCAAAGGCAGCGCGCGCAGCGACACGGTGCGCTCGTTGCGGGGCAACACGCGGACGGCCATCAGAACGTGGTCCCCGTCCCGCGAACGACGCGCTCGGGCAGCCCGAACCACTTCGCGAGGATCATCCGCGCCGCGGGTGCGGCGGCCTGATCGCCGAACCCGCCGCGCTCGACCGTGACCGCGACGACGATCGGGCGCTTCGGATCCGGGGCGTAGCAGACGTACCAGGACTGGTTGTCGTGCGGGTTGCCGGTGACGGTCTGGGCGGTCCCCGTCTTGCCGTAGACGGTGCGCGGGAAGCTGCCGAACACGTCGTAGGAGGTACCGGACGGGGCCTGCGCGGCGAGGTGCAGCCCGGCTAGGATCGCCGGGATGTTGGCGGCCTCGGTACGCGGGATCGCGCGGCGCTTCGGTGCAGGAAGCGTCTCGACGAGCTTGCCGGTTGGGCTGTCGACCGCCAAGCCGATGTGCGGCGTCACGACGTAGCCGCCGTTTGCCAGAACGCTGTAGGCGACCGCCATCTGGATCGGACTCGCCTGAAGCTGTCCCTGGCCGGTCGCGAGCTGGACGTTCTGACCGATCGTCCACGGCGGAATCGGGCCGCCCGACGTGCAGAAGGCGCCGTGCTTGCCGTGGGTGCACTCCGCCTTCATGTACTCGCGGTCGAGGCGCGCGTCGGCGGCCGCACTCGGCACATAGCCGCTCACCTCGTTGGGCAGGTCGATCCCGGTGGGCGCACCGAGACCGAGCTGGTGGGCGATGTCCTGGATCAGCGGGCCACGCGAGTTTGCGAGCGCCCCGACCTCGTAGAAGTAGGTGTCCTCCGAGACCTCGAGGGCGTGGGCGAGATCGCTCGCCCCATAGTCGACGTGGCCCGAGTTGCAGAACGCTTGGTGAGAGATGTTCAGGCAGCCGCCGGCGCCGGTCGCGCCGAGCAGGCTCGAGGGCGTGATGAGCCCGCTGCTCAGCGCCGCGAGTGAGGCGATCGGCTTGAACGTCGAGCCGGTCGGGAAGACGGAGGAGATCGCGCGGTTGATGAACGCATCACCGGCGCCCTGCTGCGCGTACTGCGACTGCGAGATGTACGGGCGCGAGAGCACGTTCGGGTCGTAGGCCGGCAGCGAGCCCATCGCCAGCACCTGGCCATTGCGCGGGTCGATCGCGGTGAAGGCCGCGGCGCTGGCGGGATAGCCGTTGAGGTGCGCGAGGTGCATCGCAGTCTGCATCGCCCGCAACCCTTCCTGCTCGAGCGGGAGGTCGAGCGAGGTGACGAGGCTGTCACCGGTCGTCGGCAGGGTGCCGCGGAGGTCGCGCCCGGTCGGCACGCCGGCGGCATCGACCTGGATCCGCTCGACGCCGTCGCGACCGCGCAGGTAACGGTCATACGTGTACTCGAGGCCGCTCTGGCCGACCACGTCGCCGGCCGGCACGCCGGCGAAGTTCTGGTCGGCCTCCTCGGATCGGCTGAGGTCGCCGACGTAGCCGAGGACCTGAGCCGCGAGCGTCCCGTCCGGGTAGTTGCGGATATCGGATTGCTCTTCGATGAGGCCGGGGAACGCGGCCTTGTGCTCGGCGAGGAAGACGAGCGCCGCGCTCGGGATGTCTGCCTCGAGCGTGACCGGCGCGAAGCTGTCGCAGCGACCCACGGTCTTCGCGATCTGGCTCTCGGGGATCTTCAGCACCTGCCCCACCCGGCTGTAGAGGCTCGCGCGCGCGGCCGCGGTGGCCGGCAGCTCCTTGCAGACGATCGCGGCGATTGCAGCGGAGCGGACGTTCGCGATCACGCGACCCTGGCGATCGACGATCTCTCCGCGCGGTGCCGGAATCGCGATGTCGCGCGCGACGTTCGCATTGGCGAGCGAGACGTTGCGATGGCCGGTCAGGATCTGGAGGTACCACAGCCGAAAGGCGACGACGGCGAAGAGGACAAACGCCAGCAAGCCGAGCAGCTCGACGCGCCGGCCGAGCACCGGTGGCAGGGGGGCGCGTCGCTCGACTGGGCGTTCGATCACGCGCGCGAGAGCGGGCTCAGGCTGCCCGAGTTCGAGGCTGTCGCCTGGGGACGGCGCTCGCTCGCCGGGAGGGCGCCGAGCAGTGCCTTGCGCGTGAGCGCGTAGACCGGCACCGCGATCAGCGAGTTGAGCAGCGTCGTCTTGATGATCGCGCCGAGCAGCCCCGCGCTCACGGGCGTGTTCACGCCGAGCATGAACTCGATCGCTCCGTAGCCCGCCAATGCCGTGATCGTCGCGACGGTGCCGAGCAGCAGCCGCGTGAGTGGCGCCGCCGGGGCGCGCAGCTCGCGCAGGCGTCCCGCGCCGTAGCCGATCAGCGTGAAGAGCAGTGATGAGATGCCGAGCGTCTGCATGAACGCGAGGTCGACGAACAGGCCGAGGCCAAAGCCGAAGCCGGCGCCGGCAAGCGAGCCGCACAGGAAGCCCGCGGCTGCGACGACCAGCGGCGTGAGATCCGCGCTCACGCCGCCGATCACGATCTGCGAGACGACGAGGAGCTGGAGCATGCCCGCGGCGAGCCCGATCCAGACAAGGCGCAGAGCGAGCGCGGCTCCGTCCGGCTCGCGCTGGGGCTGCGGCCTGGGGCTGCGGGCGGCCCGCCGGCCGAAAACTTTAACCTTTAGCTTGAGCTTGATGGTCTGGGCCTTGGTGGCGTGCGGTTTCGTGCGGGGCCGGCGGAAGCTGAGCGAGCCCGCCGTGCGTGCGCGCGGGGCCGGCTGCTTGGCAGCGCGGCGCCGGCGGAACGAGAGGCCGCGGGCGAGATCCTGGCCACCGCGCGGGAGCTGCGTACCTGGCTTGTGCCGGCGGAAAGAGAGCCGCTGCGCCCCGTCGCTGCGCCCGCGCGTGGACGGCGTGCGCTCGCGGCGGCCGCGGAAGGAGAGGTGCGCGGGCATGTGCGCCGCCTGCCGGCGCGCGGCGCGCACCCGACCGCGCCGCCACGGGAGCCTCATCGCCCGCCACCGCCCCCGGTCGCGCCGGTCGAGTTGGAGCGCCCGCGGTGCACCACCGCCGCGGCGGTCGCGCTGCTCTCCGCCTTCGGGTGCGTGAGGACCTGGACGTCCTCGAGCTGGCGGACGCTCGCATAAGGGGCGAGCGCGATCGTCTGCGTCGTGCGATCGATGCTCGTCACCCGTCCGATCGGGATGTCCGGCGGGAAGACCGACGGCCCCGTCCCCGCGGTCACGATCGAGTCGCCCACGCTCACGTCGCTTCCACTGGGGAAGCCGAGCACGAGCTCGTTGGCGTTCCCCCCGGCAGAGGGCTCAGCCACGCCCCACACGCCGGTCGCGGCATCGCGTGCGTCAACGGCAAACGTCGCATCCGTCAACAGCGTCACCTCGGCCGCCCCGGCCGCCACGGTCGCGACGCGACCGACGAGACCGTCGCCGTCGATCACGACGTCGCCCGTGCGGATACCGGCATCGCTGCCCGCGTCGATCGTCACATGCGAATACCAGACGCTCGGCGCTTCCTCGGAGACCTGCGCGACGACCTGGGCGTAGCTCGTCACGCCGAGCTCGCGGTCGATCGTGAGCTGGCCCTGGAGCTGGCGCAGCTGGCGCCGGTCGGCCTCGAGCGCCGCGTTCTGGGCGAGCAGCCGCCGGTTCTCGGCGTGGTAGCGATCGCGCTCGTGGCTGGCATCGGCGACGTCGCCGATGCCGTTGATCACGTCGCGCACCGGCGTCAGCAAGATGTTTGCGCCGTCCTCGATCGGCGTGAAGATGTCGAGGAAGCCGGCCTGAACCGCACCGATCGGACCGCCGGACGCGCCGCTCCCGATCGAGGCACTCAAGAGGATCAGCGACAGCGCGACGAGGAGCCCGAGAGTCGCACGGCGTCGGCGAATCGTCTTCCTGTACACCTGCCACTGGTTCCCGCTCGAGGCTCGCTTCATGGCAAGGCTCTAACGGCGGCGCCCCCGTTTGCGGTCCTGGCGGTTCGTCCGCTGGATCACCTCGAACTCCTCGAGCGAACGCCCCGAGCCGACGGCAACACAGGTCAAGGGCGACTCGGCGATGTGCGTGGGTATGTTCGTCTCCTGGCGCATACGCTCGTCGAGGCCGTGGAGCAGGGACCCGCCGCCCGCGAGCATCATCCCGCGGTCCATGATGTCGGATGCGAGTTCGGGCGGAGTGCGGTCGAGCGTCACCTTCACCGCACCGATGATCTGATCGAGCGGCTCCGCGAGCGCCGCGCGGATCTCCTCGCTCGTCAGGACGACCGTCTTCGGCAAGCCGGTGACGATGTCGCGACCGCGGATCTCGGCCTGGAGCTCCTCCGCCAGCGGGTAGGCGGAGCCGATCTCGAGCTTCAGCTCCTCAGCCGTCTGCTGCCCGATCAGCACCTTGTACTCGCGCTTCGCGTAATTGATGATCGCGTTGTCGAGCTCATCGCCGGCGACGCGGATCGACTCCGACACGACGATGCCACCGAGCGAGATCACAGCGACCTCGGACGTACCGCCGCCGATGTCGACGATCATCGAACCGGTCGGCTCGCCGACCGGCAGTCCCGCGCCGATCGCCGCCGCCATCGGCTCCTCGATCAGGTAGGCCTCGCGCGCGCCGGCGGACAGGCACGCCTCTTCGACCGCGCGCTTCTCGACACCGGTGACACCCGATGGCACGCAGACAACAACGCGTGGGTGCGCGAAACGGCTCTGTTGGACCTTCTGGATGAAATGGCGCAGCATCGCCTCGGTCACGTCGAAGTCGGCGATCACGCCGTCCTTGAGCGGCCGGATCGCCGTGATCGTGCCCGGCGTCCGGCCGAGCATCCGCTTCGCCTCGATCCCGACCGCGTGCACCTCGTTGGTGCGCGAATCGATCGCCACGACCGACGGCTCGGACAGAACGATGCCGCGGCCGCGCATGTAGACGAGCGTGTTGGCCGTGCCTAGATCAACCGCGAGGTCGCGGGTGCCAAGTCCGGTCAAGTGACTGAAGAGACCCATCGTCGAGGCTGTAACCGGGCGGGCACGCCGCGTCCGGGCTCCCTCGGTGAGGGTGAGCCATCGCGGATGGGGGAACCCACCTGGCGGCCGATTCTAGCGAACCGTTTTTCGCCTCCGCGCGGCTGTGACCTGCACTAGCAGCGCAATATTGACTGCAAATACTGGAAGAAACGCGCTGCTCGCAGGATCAGGTCGAGCGCAGCGTGAGCAAATCGGGTCGCAGGTCCAGCAGCAGCGCCAGCGGCAGGCCGACGACATTGTTGTAATCGCCGTCGATCTCGCGGATTAATGCGCCGCCCGCCTGCTGGATCGCGTACCCGCCAGAGCGCTCGCGCCATTCGCCGGTCGCGACGTACCAGTCGATCAGATCGTCGTCGAGCTCGCGGAAGGTGACGCTCGTGAGGGCGGCGTGGGTTTCGGGCTCGCCGGCCTGCTCGCGCAGGGCAACGCCACTGATCACGACGTGCGTCTTGCCCGAGAGGGCGCGCATCGTGCGCGCCGCCTCCTGCTCGTCGCGCGGCTTGCCGTGGATCACGCCGTCGAGCGCGACGATCGTGTCGACGCCGAGAACGAGCTCGCCGGCGGCGATCGGCACGGCGAGCGCCTTGCGCAGCGCGTTCTCGCACGCGACCGCCTGCGGGTCGCCCTGCTCGAGCTCAGCGGCATCGCTCGGGCGGACATCGAGCTCGATGCCGAGCCGCTCGAGGATCAATCGCCGCTGCGGCGAACGCGAGGCGAGAACGAGCTTCAGAGGTCCGGGAAGAAGATCGCGATCTCGCGCGCCGCGGACTCGGCCCCGTCCGAGCCATGGACGAGGTTCTGCCCCGTCTCGAGCGCAAAGTCTCCGCGGATCGATCCCGGCGCCGCCTCGAGCGGGTTCGTCGCGCCGATCACCTGGCGCGCGGCGAGGACCGCCGACTCGCCCTCGAGCACCATCGCGACCAGCGGCCCCGACGTGATGAACGCAACGAGCTCGCCGAAGAAAGGACGCTCCACGTGCTCGGCGTAGTGGCGCTCGGCCGTCTCGCGCGAGACCTGCATCACCCGCAGCGCAACCGGCCGAAGGCCCTTGCGCTCGAAGCGCGCGATGATCTCCCCGCTCAGGCCGCGGGCGTAAGCGTCGGGCTTGACGAGGATCAGGGTGCGCTGCGGTGGCTCGGGCCTGGCCATGCGAGGGCCGTAGGTTAGTGAGGCCGAGCCATCCTCGCTTGCTCACGGGCGCGCTTGCTGGCAGTCGGGTGGGTGGGATGTAGCGGCGTGCGCGGCGGCTTGGTGGTCGCGAGCGATCTGTCACCAGCCGGGTGCGCACACCGCTGGGTCCGGGCCTGCGAGCCCGCCGCTACGCCGGCGGGAAGTCGAACTGCTCGCGGTGGCGGCGCGCGCTCGAGCGGACCGGCGATTCACAGTAAGGACAAACGCTCCAGGTCAGGTCGAGGGCTCGCTGGCAGCGCGGGCAGGGGTCGCGCAGACGGCTCTGGCAGTTCGGGCAGAGCAGGAAGTCCTTCTCGATCTCCTCATGGCAATAAGGGCAGGCGAGGACCGAGCCCTCGGCGATACGCGCCCGGGCGGCCTGCATCTCGAGGTCGCGCTCGCGGACGTCCTCGAGGTACTCGGGCGGGCGCACGATCATGTAGATCAGCGTGCCGACGAAGGGGAAGAGCGACGCAGCGGTCGCACAGACGACGAGCAGGGGATCGTCGAGCCGGCGCTTCGCGTCCGCGCGAGTCCAGTAGACGAGCGCGAGCCAGACGATCGCCACGAACAGCAGCAGCAGATTTATGAACAGGTTCACGCCGCTGCTGCTGATCCCGAAATAGGCCACCGGCACCAGCATCTTTAGGTGAGTGTAACGACCGTAGTTACAGAACCAGCCGGCCGAAGCCATATCCGATTGCCGCGAAGATCAGGATCACGACGATCACGACAATCGCAACGACGGCGATCATCGCGACCAGGCTGGGCGGCTCGTCCCACATCAGATCGTCGACACCGGTGCCGAGAATTCCGGGTCGCGCAGGAGCTCGGCGAGCAGGTAGATCGATCCCGTCGCGAGGACCACTCCCGGCGCGCCCGCGATCTCGCGCGCGCGATTCATCGCTTCGTGCGGGCGCGGCTCAACCAGCACCTCGCCCGCGCCGAGCTGGCCGGCCAGCGACGCGAGCGTCGCCGCAGGCAGCGCGCGCGGGCTGGCTGTGGCCGTGCAGACGAGCGCGTCGATGTGGGCGAGCAGTCCGCGGAGCATCGACGCGGCGTCCTTGTCGTCGAGGATCGAGACGACGGCGACAAGGCGCCGCCCGACGACGAACTCCGGCAGCGACGCCGTGAGCGCATCGATCCCACCCGGGTTGTGGGCGCCGTCGAAGAGGACCTGCGGCGCGCCGTCGTGGACCTCGAAGCGTCCCGGCACGGTCACGCTGTGGGCCGCATCGAGCACCGCCTCGCGGTCCAGCTCGCGCCCGAGGAACGCGCGCGCGGCGGTGCACGCGGCGGCGAAGTTGCGCCGCTGGTAAGCGCCGCGCGCGGCGAGCTCGGGGGCGATCCGGCGATCCTCGACCGCACGCACGAGCTTCACCCCGCGCTCGGCGGCGGTACGCCAGGCGAGCTCGCGCGCGCTCTGCGCGAGCCCGGCGCCGATGACGAGCGTCGCACCCGGGCGCACGACCGCGAGCTTCTCACGCGCGATGTCGGCGATCGTCGGGCCGAGGTAGCGCGTGTGCTCGAGCCCCACGTTGGTCAGGACCGCGACGCGTGAATCGACCGCGTTCGTCGCGTCATAGCGACCTCCGAGACCCGCTTCGAGGACCGCGACATCAACCCCGGCCGCCGCGAACTCGGCGAGCGCGGCCGCGGTCAGGAGCTCGAACTGGGTCACGCGGTCCGCAGCGTCCTGCTGCGAGCGATCGACGAGCTCGCCGGCGCGGACGGTGCGCGCGATCTGCGCCGCGAAGCGCTCGGGCACGATGTCCTGCTCGCCGACGCGGATCCGCTCGCGGTAGCTCAACAGGTGCGGCGAGGTGAAGCAGCCAGTGCGCAGGCCGTGGCGCTCGAGCACAGCGGCGAGCATCCGCGTCGTCGAGGACTTCCCGTTGGTCCCCACGATCTCGATCGAGGGGAACGGGATCTGGCCGAGCTCGAGCACGTTCAGCAGGCGGTGGATGCGGTCGAGGCCGAAGCGCATCCCGAATCGCTCGCGCGCCAGCAGGAAGCGCTCTGCGTCCTCGGCGCTCCAACCCTCGTGCGGGAACGGAACGACGTCGCTCACGGGTGCCTCCCGATACAGATTCGCGAGCGAAAATCGAGACTGGCAAGGACGCAGGGAGCCGGAATAGCAGCGCTATTGCGGCGACCGAGGACGCCGCCAGACGACGATTTGCAGCCGCGAAGCACTAGAGCTCCCCCAGCTCGCGCTCGAGCGCCGCTAGCTTGGCGCGCTCCTTCGCGACCACCTCGGGTGGCGCGTTGGCGACGAACGATGCGTTCTCGAGCTTGCCCTTGGCGCGCGAGATCTCGGCTTCGAGCTTCTCGCGCCGGCGCGCCGAGCGCTGCTCGTGCGCTTCGCGATCGATCCCGTCGAGGATCGCGATCGCCCCGCCCGGCACCGGCACGCTCGCCGCCGGCTCGGCGCCGTTCGAGCCGCGCTCGCGCAATTCGAGGCGCGCCTGCGCCCCGACCAGGTGGGCCACCGCGTCGTAGCCATCGGCGTCGATTCGCGCGAGCACCCACGCTCCGGGTGCGATCCCGACCGAGTTGCGCCAGCTGCGCACCGCCTGGACGGCGGCGATCACGCGATCGAGCGCTTCGCACGCCTGCGGATCGAAGAGGCTGTCCGCGAGCCTCGCGGGGACGCGGCCCGCGAGCAGCCCCTCGTCCTCGTCGCGCACGTAGGCCCACATCTCCTCGGTGACGAACGGGATGATCGGGTGCGCGAGCGTGAGCGTCTCGCGCAGCACGAAGCGAAGCGTCGAGCTGAGCTCGCCAGTCGGCTCGCGCAACCGCGGCTTGATCAGCTCGAGGTACCAGTCGCATAGCTCGCCGTAGATGAAGTCATAGAGCTCGAGCGCGGCATGAGCGAAGTCGTAGCTGCCGAGGCGGTCGTGGAGCTGTCGATCGATCCTCAACAGCCGCGAGAGAATCCAACGGTCCTCGATGGCAGAAGGCTGCGGCCGCGGGGCGGCCTCTGGATCGATCGAGAGCACCACGAGCCGCGAGGCGTTGTAGAGCTTGTTCGCGAGCCCCTGGCCCTGCTCGACCTTCTCCGCGCTCCAGCGCACGTCCTGGGTTGAGGACATCACGAGCAGGCCGAAGCGCAGGGCGTCCGCGCCGTGCTCGGCGATCGCGTCGATCGGGTCGACGCCGGTCCCCAGCGACTTCGACATCCGCCGGCCGTCGGCGGCCTGGATGATCGACGTTATGTAAACGTCATGGAAGGGGACCTCGCCGCGAAATTCGAGCCCCATCATGATCATCCGCGCGACCCACAGGTGCAGGATGTCGCGCCCGGTGACGAGCACATTCGTCGGGTAGAAGGCCGCGAGCTCGGGCGTCTGCGCCGGCCAGCCGAGCGTCGCGAACGGCCAGAGCGCGCTCGAGAACCACGTGTCGAGCACGTCCTCGTCGTGGCGCAGCGGCCCGCCGCAGGCCCCGCAGCGCTCGGGCGGGCTCGCGGCAACGTAGGTCTCCTCGCAGGCGTCGCAGTAGTAGACCGGCAGGCGGTGGCCCCACCACAGCTGGCGCGAGATGCACCACGGGCGGATCCCTTCCATCCAGTCGAGGTAGACGCCGGCCCAGCGCTCGGGGAAGAAGCGGACCCGGCCGTGGTGGACCGCTTCGATCGCGGGCTTCGCGAGGTCGTCCATGCGCATGAACCACTGGAGCGAGATCAACGGCTCGACACGTCGTCCGGAGCGTTGCGAGTAGGGAACGTCGTGAGTAAATGGTTCGCGTGCGCGCAGGAGGCCTTCGGCCTCCAGCGCGGCAACAACGGCCGCCTGGGCGTCAGCGACCGTCAGACCCGCGAAGCGCCCGGCCTGCTCGTTCATCCGCCCGTCCTCGCCGATCACCGAGATCACGGGCAGGTCGTGACGGCGGCCGATCTCGAAGTCGTTCGGGTCGTGGCCCGGCGTGATCTTGAGCGCGCCGGTGGCGAACTCGCGCTTCACGTAGTCGTCGGCGATGATCGGCAGGCGCCGGCCGACGAGTGGCAGGATCGCGTGCTTGCCGATCAGGTGCGCGTAGCGCTCGTCGTCGGGGTGCACGGCGACAGCGGTGTCGGCGAGCATCGTCTCGGGCCGCACGGTCGCCACCACGATCTCCGCGTCTTCGTTTTCGATCGCGTAAGCGATCGAAAACAGCGTGTCGGTCTCCGTTCGCTCCTCGACCTCGAGGTCAGAGATCGCCGAGCCGGAGCCCGTGTCCCAGTTGACGAGGTAGTGGTCGCGGTGGACGTAGCCGCGCTGGTAGAGCTCGACGAACACCTTCACGACCGCCGCGGCGTAAGCCTCATCGAGCGTGAAGCGCTCCTCCGCGTAGTCAAAGGAGGCGCCGAGCTGCTTGAGGCGCTCGATGATGTTGCCGCCGTATAGCTCGCGCCAGGTCCAGACGCGCTCCTCGAAGGCTTCGCGGCCGAGCAGCTCGCGCGAGCTGCCCTCGCGGAGGAGCTGGCGCTCGACCTGGACCTGCGTCGCGATGCCGGCATGGTCGGTGCCGAGGATGAACTTCGCGCGCTCACCGCGCTGGCGCGCGGCGCGAATCAGCGTGTCCTGTGTCGCCGCCTGCAGCGCGTGGCCCATGTGCAGGTCGCCGGTGACGTTCGGCGGCGGGAACGCGATCGAATAGTTCTCACCCGTGACGGGCTCCGGGTGGAAGATCCCCGAGGCGAGCCACTGCTCGGTCAGCCGTGGCTCGACCTCGCTCGGGACGAAGCGCGTGCGCGACCGTAAGGCCTCGATCGGGGGCCGTGAAGACAACGAGTGACGAAGCCTAGCTTTCCTCGTTGTTCCGGCGGGCGCATGCGCCCGCCGGGGGATCGGTGCATGCACCGATCCCGGCACCGGCGTACCCCGTTCGGGGCACAGGCATGCGCCGGTGCCCGCCGCCTACTAGCCGGTTTCCTCGAGGCGCTCGGCAGGCTCGTCCGCGACGGCCTCGGTGACGAGCGTCGGGGTGAGCCCCTTCTCGATCGTTTCGCGCGTGACGACGCACTTCTTGACGTCGCGGCGCGAGGGGAGCTCGAACTGGACCTCGAGCAGGGTCTCCTCGATGATCGAGCGCAGGCCGCGCGCGCCGGTCTCGCGCTCGAGCGCCTTCTCGGCGACCGCGACCAGCGCGTCGTCGGAGAAAACCAGCTCGATGCCGTCGAAGGAGAAGAACCGCTGGAACTGCTTGACGAGCGCGTTGCGCGGCTCGGTCAGGATCGCGACGAGGTCCTCGTGGGTCAGCTGGTGGACCGCCGACATCACCGGCAGGCGGCCGATGAACTCGGGGATCAGGCCGTACATCACCAGGTCCTCGGGTAGACACTGCTCGAAGATCTCGCCGTCGTCGCGCGTGCGCTTCTCGCGCAGCGTCGCGCCGAAGCCGACGCCGCCCTTGCCGATCCGCCTCTCGATCACCCGGTCGAGGTTCGCGAAGGCGCCGCCGCAGATGAAGAGGATGTTCGTCGTGTCGATCGAGAGGAACTCCTGGTGGGGGTGCTTGCGCCCGCCCTGCGGCGGGACCGAGGCGGAGGTCCCCTCGAGGATCTTCAACAGCGCCTGCTGGACGCCCTCGCCGGAGACGTCGCGCGTGATCGACGGGTTGTCGGCCTTGCGCGCGATCTTGTCGACCTCGTCGATGTAGATGATCCCCGTCTCGGCCTTCTTGACGTCGTAGTCGGCGGCCTGGATCAGCTTGAGCAGGATGTTCTCGACGTCCTCGCCGACGTAGCCCGCCTCGGTGAGCGCGGTCGCGTCGGCAATCGCGAACGGCACGTTGAGGATCCGCGCGAGCGTCTGGGCGAGCAGCGTCTTGCCGCAGCCGGTCGGGCCGAGCAGCAGGATGTTCGACTTCTGCAGCTCGATCTCGGCCTCGTCGCCGTGCATCATCTGCACGCGCTTGTAATGGTTGTAGACCGCGACCGAGAGCGTGCGCTTCGCGGTGTCCTGGCCGATCACGTACTCGTCGAGGACGTCGTAGATCTCGCGCGGCTTCGGCAGGCTCGAGATGTCGAAGGTCGGCGGTGCGACGAGCTCCTCGTCGATGATCTCGTTACAGAGGTCGATGCACTCGTCGCAGATGTAGACGCCAGGTCCCGCGATCAGCTTCTTGACCTGGCGCTGGGACTTGCCGCAGAAGCTGCAGAGGAGCTGCTCGTTGGAGTCGGTGGGTCGTGCCATCAGTGCTGGGAGATCACCCGGTCGATGATCCCGTAGGTCGTTGCCTCCTCGGCCGACATGAAGTAGTCGCGCTCGGTGTCGTGCTTGACCTCCTCGAGCGACTTGCCCGTGTGCTGGGCGATGATCTCGTCGAGGCGCCGGCGGATGTCGATGATCTCGCGGGCATGGATCTCAATGTCGGTCGCCTGCCCCTGGAAGCTTGAACTGACTTGATGAATGAGGATCTTTGCGTTGGGAAGAGCCATACGTTTGTCCTTCGCGCCGCCGGCGAGGAGCAGCGCGCCCATCGACATCGCGATGCCAACGCAGATCGTCTGGACGTCCGGCTTGATGAACTGCATCGTGTCGTAGATCGCGAGGCCCGAGTACACGGAGCCGCCGGGCGAGTTGATGTAGAGCGAGATGTCCTTCTCGGGATCCTCGCTCTCGAGGTGCAGCAGCTGGGCGACGACGAGGTTCGCGATCTGGTCGTCGATCGGCGTGCCGAGGAAGATGATCCGCTCGTTGAGCAGGCGGCTGTAGATGTCGAACGCACGTTCGCCGCGCGAGGTCTGCTCGACAACCATCGGGATCAGTGGGCTCATGGTTTGCGCATCTTTCGCTTGCCCGGCTCGATTCCTCCCCGGCGAGCGGAAAGCTCCACCGTCACGGGCAACTCTAGCGAGTCGTCGACCTCGGGTTGGTGAGTTTCCAGACCACGCGGCGTGACGCCGCGCGCGGCTCGCGGGACTACTGGCCGGGGGTCCAGATCTTTTCGCGCGCCGCCGCGAGCGAGGGTGCGATCGGCTTGGCGGCCGCGATCAGGATGTCCATCGCCTTCTCCGCGGCGACGTCCTCGCGTAGCTCGCCGAGGCGCCCCGCCTTGCGCAGGCGATCGAGCAGCTTCGCGCGCTCGGCCGCGCTCTGCGGGCGGCGCTCGGGCGCCACGTCGGCAAGGATCGCCTCGATCAGCTCGTCGTCGGTCGGCTCGATCTGCTCGCTGGCGATCAGCGCCGCGAGGACCGCCTCGCGCTTGAGCGCCTGCTCGGCGTCGGGCCGGGACTCGGCGAGCACCTCCTCCTCGGTCTTGCCGGTGAGGCGCAGGAAGGTCTCCTTGGTCAGGCCGCGGTGTCCGAACTGGTGGACCGCCCGCTCCCAGGTCTCGTGGTTCTTCGCGTCGATCAGCGTCTGCGGGACGCTCAGTTTCGACGCTGCGACGGCGGCGTCGAGCGCGGCGCCGCGGTATTCACGCTCGACCGCGCGCTCGTCGGCTTGGAGCAGGCGCTGGCCGATCTCCTCGCGCAGCTCCTCGAGCGTGTCGAGGCCCGCCGCTTCGCTCGCGAGCTCGTCGTCGATCTCCGGCAGCACCTTCTCGTTGACGGAGTTCACGCTGACGACGAACGTCGCGTCCTGACCGGCGAGGCGCTCGGGCTGGTAGCCGGGCGGGAAGGTCACGGCGACGACGCGCTCCTCGCCGGCGCTGGCGCCGATCAGCGCCTCCTCGAAACCGGGGATCAGCGGATCGCTCCCCAACTCGAGCAGCTGACCGCGACCCTCGCCGCCTTCGAACGGCTCGCCGCCGATCGTGCCGGCGTAGTCGACCGCGATGAAGTCGCCGCGCCGTGCGGCCCGATCGACCGGCTCGAGCCGCGCGAGGCGCTCGCGAGCCTCCTCGAGCTGGCGCTCCACGTCCGCCGCATCGACGCGCGGCTCGCGGCGCGGGACCTCGAGGCCGCGCCACTGCCCGAGCGTCGCAGTCGGCCTGACACCGATCTCGAACGAGAAGCGGTAGGGCTCACCGCCCGCCGGCAGCTCGCCCGGGGTGATGCTCGGATCACCGACCGGCGCGATCTCGGACTCACCGACCGCCTGGACATACCAGCGCGAGATGCGATCGGCGACGGCCTCCTCGAAGACCCCTTCACGGCCGATTCGCTGGATCAGGACGGCCGGCGGGACCTTGCCCTTGCGGAAGCCGGGCAGGCGCAGGTTGCGCCCGAGCTCGCGCGCGGCGGAGTCCATCGCGGCGGCGAGCTCGCGCGCAGCGACCTCGACCTCGACGCGTGCGCGCGAGTCGGGAAGCTCGGTGACGGTCGTCGTGACGGCGAGCGCGGCCATGGGGCCAACGATACCTGGGGCGCCTCCACCGGCCGGTGGAGGCCCGGCTCCGTCGCGCGGGCGATGCGCGCTCGACAGCGCGGCGAAAGCGCCGCCCGCGAATTTAGACGGTGGGCCATGGGCGCCGGGCACGTCCTCTCCGACAATCTGAGACGTTGCATCGACCCTCTCCTCTCACTCACAGCAGTCCGGCCGGCGGAGGCAGCTCGGGGGCGCAGATGGGCGCCCCCCGTCGCCCGGGTGTGCAAATGCTCGTTCAAGCTCGCTCGAACGAGCCGTCACGGGCCTTGATGGCGTTGCTGCGAAACCGCGCGGAGACGCGCGGCGCTCGCCGCACGCTGCTCGTGCCAGCCGGATCGGGGCCGGCGGCACAGGCGGAGGCTCTTTCCGTGTGGCGAGAGCGGCTTCGTGCCGCCGGACTGCAGGTGAGTGCTCGGGCCCACTGCGATGGACGTGAGCCCAGCGGCGACTGGCGACTTGCCAGCTGAGCCCGCGGGCGTGCCGGCCTGCCGCGTGCTCGCGTCTAGCTCAGGACTCGACCGCTGATCACGGACTGGGGCTGCGCGGCGACGATGTCCGAGCCGGGCCGCGCGTGTTCGTCGCGTCGCTTGACGAGCAGCCACTGGGGCTTTGCGCCGCCGGCGGTGCGCTGCAGCGCGAAGCCGCCGCGCAGCTTGGTGCCGTGCAGCACGAAGACCGCATGCCCGCGATCCAAGGCCTGCGGCCAAGGCACGCGACCGCCCTGCTCGTAGCCGCCGCGATCCCAGACGATCGCGCTCTCGCTCTCGGCGAGTGCGCCGGAGAGCTCGTGCACCTCGACCTCGACAGCAAGACGCTTGGTCGCCGGGTCAAGCGATGGACCCTTCGGCAGCGCCCACGAGCGCATCGAGCCGGCGAGCTCGAGCCGCAGGTCGAAGTGATGCGTGCTTGCCTGATGTTCACGCACGACGAAGAGGCCGGCGCGCACGCCGCGAATCGCGAACTGCTCGTGACCCTCGACCTTCGCCGAGTCGATTGCCAGGGACATAACCGCCGCCAGGCGCGGGCCGCGTCCGAGGAACTCGATGAGCTCGTCGAGCGCCACAGGAGAACCCTCGGCGTGCACCAGGACGCCGCCGTCCTCGCCGTTGCGAACCCAGCCGGCGAGGCCGAGCTGGAGCGCACGGCGGCGCACGGCGTGGCGGAAGCCGACGCCCTGGACGGCGCCGGTGATCGTCGCGCGGATCGCCCGCGGTGTGTCACCCATCGCGATCAAGGTACGGCTTCGCGAAGCGGGAGCCGTCCACTCGCACGGCCGCCTCACGCCGCGGAGGCGACTCAGGCCGCCGCCGCAGATTCTCCGAGCAGATACCGGATCACGGCCTCGGCGCCGTAGGGGCGCCCGTCGGGCGAGAGCGCCGCGGCGACCGCGCACGCGTCGTCTCCAAGCGTGACGATCGGCGGCTCGATCCCGAGGCCGCGGCGGTGCTGCGGGGCGCCCGCGGTGGCCACCAGGCTGTTACAAAGGCAGACACGGTCCACCGTGTCGCTCGCCTCGCCGCCCTTCTCGAGGTAGTCCTCGATCGGCTCCGCGGGGCAGCGGTAGCCGACGCGGCCGTCGGGTCGCCGGTAGAGCGTCGTGAGGTAGCTGAGATCGCAGCGCCGCTCTCGCGCTTCGTATACCGACCGTTCGGCGACCGTCCCAGGCAGCTTCGCGACCTTGAACGGGTAGCCCGTCGGCGAAGCGACAGGATCGGTACGGATCTCGAGACGGCCGGCCGCCGCCCGCTCGCGCGCAAGCTGCTTGAGGTGCGGATCGAGCCCGGATTCCTCGCAGAGCGCGAACGCGGTACCGACCTGGACGCCGGCTGCTCCCTCATCGAGCGCCTCGCGCAACTTCTGCGGATGGGCGTACCCACCGGCCAGCCAGAACGGGATGTCAAGCGCTCGCATCCGCTCGAGATCGACATCGTCGCGCTCGCCGTAGATCGGCTCGCCGGTCGCGTCTAACTGCAGCCGACCCCGCGGTGGCGCGTTGTGTCCGCCCGCAATCGGCGCTTCTACTACGAAGCCGGACGGACGGGCGGCCTCGCTGCGAGCGAGATGGGCGGCGAGCACGTGAGAGCCGACGATCGCCAGGAACCGAGGCCGCGCGATCGGCTTTGGCGGCGGCGCGAAGATGCGACTGGGATCGAATCCGACCGTGTACGAATCGCTGGAGGTGGCGCCGACTACGGCGAGCGGCAGGGCGAACGGCGTCTGCTCGGCGAGTGCGTCGATTGCCGATGGAATGTAGGTCGGGATGCCGGCGCCCATCAGCACCCAGTCGACGCCCGCGAGCATTGCCCCGTAGAGCGCCGGGAGCGTCGGGAGCTGGATCTTCTCGAGCAGGTTGATCCCGACCTCGCCGTCGTGTCCCTCTTTGGCCAGGAAGACCTCGACGAAGCTGCCGGCCACCGTCAGCTCGAGGAATTGGCGCGACGCCTGACAGCGCGGTATAGGCACGGCACGGTAGCTCTGATCCGCGCCACGGCCGCCCGCCAAGTAGTAGCGCTCGAGGATGCGTGCAGCGACTGCCTGGTCCGGGAAGGCTTCAAGGGCGCGCCGCCGATGACCGCCCGCGTCGCCGTCCTGGAGCGCGCGAGCGAGAATCACCCCGAGAGCGGTGCCCGCAACGACCCCGAGCTGGCCAAGGCGCGACACCACGGCGGCCAGCCGCCAACCGGACACGGCAACTCCCATGCCCCCCTGAATCACGCGATGGTTCGTTCCGGCCAGCATGGCGGGAAGCTACCGGCGGCGCGGCCAGCGGACTTCCGTGCGCTCTGCTGAATCCCAACGTAGGAACTACGGAACGCTAGAACGACCGGGCCCCGGGGCAGTGGGCGAACACGGTGCTCCCAGGTCCGCCTGACGGGTCCGGCGTATCGGCCCGATATCCTTGAACTAGCTATCGGTAGCGCGACGGCCGGAGTGGCTGGCTGCGCGGCCAATGAAAGGGATCGTTCGATCCCCACTGCCTCGATCAGTAGCTCCGAAAGAACCGGCGCGGCGTCATGCCGCGACCGTCACTCGTGGATGGCGCGCCGGGAGCGGCGCGCCGGCCTGACTCTGGCGCAAGGCGGCGGGTCCGAACGGTTCAGGTCACGCGCAACGCAGCATAGGAGGAACGCATGAAGAGCACTCGCGAGCGGGCAGAGGAACGGCGCGATGCAAAACTCGAGCAGATCCGCGAGCAGGTTGAGAGTGGATCGCTCGTGATCCGAGACATGACCGCCGAGGAGCGCGAGCAGTACCCGCCGCGTCCCGCATCACACCGGCGCCCGTCGCGCCGTCCATCGGTGTGACGCGAGCCGCGGGAGCGGCTACGGCTTGACCGCCGCCGGTGAGCGGCGACGCGAACGGCGGCGAGCGTTACGCGAGCGACCGGGGCCCGAGTCAGCGTGTCTGCGCGCAGGCTCGGCGGTGCCCGTCAGTCCATGCACGAGGTTGAGCTCGCGTGCGATGCGGGCCACGGCGTCCCGCTCCACGCGCGCGACGAGGGTGATCCCGACGCCAGTGCGCCCGGCGCGCCCGGTGCGTCCAATGCGGTGCACGTATGTGTCGTGGTCAGCGGGCGGGTCGAAGTTGATCACGTGCGAGATCCCCGCCACATCGATCCCGCGAGCGGCGATGTCGGTGGCGACGAGCGTGTCGACGTGGCCGGACTCGAAGTGCGCGAGCGCTTGCTCGCGCTGGCGCTGGGAGCGGTTCCCGTGGATTGCCGCGGCGACGACGCCGTGCGCGCCGAGCCGTTTGACGAGACGGTCGGCTCCGCGCTTGGTCCGCACGAACACGAGCGCGAGCTCGCGCTCGGCAGACAGCTGCCCGACGAGGACCTCGACGCGGTCCTCGCCTCCCACCGCGACGAAGCGGTGCTCGATCTCGCTCGGCGAGTGGTGGCCGGCGTCCCCCTGGGAGTGCACGATCGCGTCGCTCGTGTAGGCCGCCGCCACCTTGCCGGCGACGCCGTCGAGCGTTGCGGAGAAGAAGAGCGTCTGTCGCACCCGCGGACAGCGGGCAACGATGCGGTCGACGGGCGGTCGGAAGCCCATGTCGAGCATGCGGTCGGCTTCATCGAGGACGAGCATGCGGATCTGCGCGAGGCTGAAGGCGCCGCGCTGGAGCAGATCCTCGAGCCGGCCGGGCGTTGCTACGACGATGTGCGAACGTGCCGCGTCAACGGCCTGCTTGTGCAGGCCGACGCCGCCATAGACGGCGCTGATCCGCAGGGCGCGGGAATGCGCGACCTCGCGCAACTCCTCGACGATCTGCGTCGCGAGCTCGCGGGTCGGCGCCAGCACGAGTGCTGCCGGCCGCGGCCCGTTGGCGTCGATCCGCTCGACCATCGGGACGCCAAATGCGAGGGTCTTCCCCGAGCCCGTTGGCGATTTGACGAGCACGTCGCGACCGGCTAGCACGTCGCCGATCACGAGCTCCTGTACGGGGAAGGCTGTGGTGACGCCACGGCGCGCGAGCGCGCTGCAGACGGCGTTAGACACGCCGAGCTGGGCGAAAGATGTAGACAAAGTGAGACTCCTTTTGGGCGGCTGTGAGCCGCGTACGGTTCGGAGGCTGTGGCTGACCCGAACCGCGTTGCGCGGGACTCAAGCGAGCTGCCTCGCGGTCAACGTGGTCGACCGCTCCCCCCAACCTAGCAGGCTGACTGTGCTGCGCGGCCCTGTGCAGCCGAAATGGCGTGCGGTGGATCCGGTGGGCCGGGCTGCTACGCTGGTTCCTTCCAAGTCGAGACTGGGGTCTCGGCGCACACAGTGCCAGCGCCCGTCGTTGCTACCGGCAATGTTCGCGTTTGCAGCACATCACGCCGGAGGCAAAGATCATGCCCACAGGAACCGTTAAATGGTTCAGCGACGACAAGGGCTTCGGGTTCATCACACCTGACGACCAGTCCAAGGAGCTCTTCGTCCATCACAGCGGCATCGCCGCTGATGGTCATCGCTCGTTGGTGGAGGGCGCGAAGGTCAGCTTTGACGCCGAGGCCGGGGACAGGGGCCCCAAGGCCGTTAACGTCAAAGTCCTTTAACACTGAAAAGTATCTGTAGCGCCGACGAACGCGCTCGCGCGGCGTCGGCGCCGAGGAGCACTATGGCCGCTCGCGGCAGACGCGACGATGGCGTAGCGATCGAACACCTGGCGCTCGGGCGCGTCGCCAATGCGGTCGCCACATTCGTGCCGCTGGGCCTACTCGGCTTCGCCGTCTGGCGTGCCTGGGGCGGCGTCCTGCATTGGCAGGACCTTGTCGTGATGGCGATCGGCTACACGCTCACGGGCGTTGGCATCACGGTCGGCTTCCATCGGCTCTTCACGCATCGAAGCTTCAAGACTTCCTCGGCGGTTCGCGCGCTCTTCGCCGTTCTCGGCTCGGCGGCGGTCGAGGGGCCGCTGATCGAGTGGGTATCGAACCACCGCATGCACCACCGCTTCAGCGACCGCGACGGCGACCCACACAGTCCTCACCTCCACGAGGGCTCGGGCTGGCGTGGTGCCTTCGTGGGCCTGGCGCACGCGCACCTTGGATGGCTCTTCCGCGCGACACAGACCGCGTCTGCGGAGCGCTATGCGCCGGACCTGCTCGCCGATCCACTGATCCGCTGGGTCGATCGCTTGTTCGTGCTGTGGGTGCTCGTCGGATTGGCGGCCCCCTTCGGGCTCGGCGTCGCGCTGTCGGGGACCGTTGCGGGAGGACTTACCGCCCTGCTGTGGGGCGGAGCAGTTCGCATCCTGTTGCTCCATCACGCAACCTTCTCGATCAACTCGCTCTGCCACTTCTTCGGCCGGCGCAGTTACGACACCGGAGACCACTCGCGCAACCTGGCGTGGCTCGCGCTACCGACCTTCGGTGAGGCGTGGCACAACAACCACCATGCGTTCCCGACGTCCGCATCCCACGGTCTCACGCCCTGGCAGCTCGACCCGAGCAGCTGGCTGATCACTGCGCTCGAGCGCACCGGTCTCGCCTGGGATGTGATCCGCGTCACGCCGGAGCGCAGGCGCGCCACACTGCGCCCCGCACCGAGCCGATGACGCAGGAGAAGGCAGCGAAACCTCGATTGCGACGGCGCCTGCGCGACCTCTTTGGTGACAGAAGCGTCGGGGCGTCTGAGCCCTCTCGGTTGCATACCGATCTCAACGCGCGGCTGACGGTCGTCGAGACGGCGCTCGAGCACCTCGAGGCAGCACTGGAGGGTCTCCAAGACGCGACGCACCGGCGCTCGCAGCTCGATGACCAGCGCAACGACGAGCTCATGCGGCGGACAGGGCGCGGTGATCGCAGCGGCGAAGATCGCGGGGCGCCTCCCGTGAGCGCCGCAACCGAGTCACGACAAATCCGAACTGAGGAGTAGCGCCATGGCTTCACGAGGAAAGAAGAAAACGACGATCGCCAAGCTCAACCGTGAAGCCAAGCTTCGCGAGCGGCGGGTGATCAAGGAGGCGAACAAACAGGAGCGTGCTCGCCTGCGCCTCGAACCGCCCGCGGACGCCGAGAGCGCCGAAGCAGATCCCGACGTCGCCGAGCCCGCCGTCGCTTCGCTCGACAGCGCGCCAGCCGACGCGTAGCTCGCCGCTCCGCGGCGCCGCGGCAACGTGCGTTCCAAGCGCCACCGCCGCGCTTGACCTCGAGGTCTCGCCCCGGGCCTGACTGATCAGGCGGCGGTCAGGGACCGCAGATCCGCGAGCGACTTGGCGATCAGCCGGCGGAAGGCGGTCGGGTCGTCCTGCTCCACCCAGTGGGCGAAGGCGACGTGAAAGACGGTCACGCCCGATTGGGCGGCGAGGAGCGCCGCGTTCGCTGAGACACCCCGCTCGACCAGTGCCCGCTCGACGGCGCCCGCGAGGTTCTGGAGCTTGATCAGCTCGCGCTCCTGCAGCTCCGGGTTGGCCTCGATGATCCGCGCACGAATCTGGGCGAACTCGTGGCGCTCGGTAAACATCTCCGCGACCGGATCGAGCCCGGCGGTCACGACCGCGAGCGGAGTCGCGTCCGCGGGGGCGCCGGCAATCCCCTCGAGCCAGAGCCGCTGGAGCTGGTCGGCGCCGCTGAACAGGACCTCGCGCTTGTCCGAGAAGTAGCGGAAGAAAGTGCGCTTCGTGAGTCCCGCGCGCTCGGCGATCTCGGCGACGGTCGTCGCGTCATAGCCCCGTTCATCAAACAGTTCGATCGCGGCGCCCATCAGGCGGCCGTGGGCGTCTGGTTTCCAGCGCGACATCAGGGGACAGCGTAGTTGATGTCACTCGGTGTCGTGGTCCGTGCTATCGTCATGTCACTGAGTGTCATCCAACGGACTGGAGATTCCAATGCGCGTTTTCGTAACCGGCGCCTCAGGCCACATCGCTTCCGCCGTCATCCCCGAGCTTCTCGAGAGCGGCCACGAGGTCCTCGGCCTGGCTCGCTCTGATGCGTCCGCAGCGGCCGTCGCCGCGCTCGGCGCCGAGGTGCGCCGCGGCGATCTCGACGACCTCGCGGTTCTGCGTGAGGCCGCCGACCAGGCCGATGGCGTGATCCACCTCGCTTTCAAGCACGAGGCTCTGCGCACGGGCGGCTTCATGGACGCCGTCGCCGCCGACATGGCAGCCACCCGCGCGATCGGCGAGACCCTGATCGGCACCGACAAGCCATTCGTGTCGACCGGTGGCACGCTGATGCTGGCGATGGCCGGGATCACGGGCCGCCCCGGCACCGAGGACGACCAGTCCGAGGGCGGTCCCCGGACCGACGCGGCGAATTACACGATCAGCCTGGGCCAGCAGGGTGTGCGCTCCTCGGTCATCCGGCTCGCGCCGATGGTCCACAGCGAGCTCGACCATCACGGCTTCACGCCCGCGCTGATCGGCTTCGCCCGCGAGAACGGCGTTGCCGCCTATACCGGCGACGGCGGCAACCGCTGGCCGGCAGCGAACACGCACGACATCGGCGTGCTCTACCGCCTGGCGCTCGAAAAGGCCCCCGCCGGCGCGACCTTCCACGGCGTCGGTGACACCGGCATCCCCCGCAAAGTGATCGCCGAGACGATCGCCGGCAGACTCGGGCTCGAGGCACGGAGCGTCACAGATGAGGAGGCCGCGCAGTACCTCGGCTTCCTCGCCGCCTTCGCCAGCCTCGACAACCCGACCTCAAACGAGAAGACACGCGAGGTGCTCGACTGGGAGCCAACGCACCCCGGCTGGGTCGAGGACGTGCGGAACGGCCACTACTTCGGTTGAGGCGCCTGGCGCCCTCGCCCCGTAGGGCTTCGGGGCGGGAGGAGGGGCGCGACGATGTGCGCCGCGCAGCGAAAGCGGAGCTGCTCGGATGGGCGCCGGCTCGGGGAATCCCGTCTGGCGAGCGAGCGCACCAATGTCGCACGCTCGCGGTCATGCCGCTTAGCGCTGGAAAGTTCGCGTGCGCGACGAGCAGCACCCCATCAGGAGCCCGGCGCATTCGGCATCCGGGCTCCGGCCACCGCGTCGGCTACGCCGCATTGTCCGGCGCGCGACCTGGAGCGCTCGGCTCAGCCCGACATGACCCGGCGGAACAAGAACGCGCAGATTGCCGCCACCACGAGCGCCAAGATGGGCAACGTCGCTCCGATTACGCCAACGACGGCAAGCGCGAGGCCGACGACGCCGACCGCCCCCGCGACGCCGCCACCGACAGCAAGTTGATACGCACGCCGCTCCCGCACCCGCCGCGGGGTATAGCTGCCGCGTTTCTGCAGTCCATTCACTCTCCGAGCATACGCCTGGCAACAACGCCCCTGCGATCCGCGCCTGCTGTACGAGAACCCTCGGGTAGCATCTGTCGTGCGAGCCAGCGATATTCCTTACTGCTCGTGAAGGGCTATCGCGTGAGCAGCGCAATTGATCGTGAAGCCGACATCCGGGCCCGTCTCCAGGAGCACTGGGAGGCCTCCGAACGCGGGGACATTGACGCTGAGCACGCGATCTACGCCGCGGACGCGATCCTGGACTACCCGCAATCCGGCGAGCGCTTCCGAGGTCGCTCAAGGATCCAAGCGCAACGCGGCGGGCATCCGGCCGAACGCCACTTCACCATTCGCCGGATCCTGGGCGACGGCGACCTTTGGGTGAGCGAGTGCGTGATCACCTATGACGGCGTGCCGACATATTCGCTCAGCGTCATGGAGATCACCGATGGTCTCGTAACACACGAGACCCAGTACTTCGCCAACCCTTTCCCCGCGCCTCCCGGGCGCGCTGCGCCAGCTGAGCCGATCCCGGTCCGCGAGTAGCGCCGTCGCTCAACGCTCGCTTCCACAACAAGACGATCTATCCCCTTGTCTGAACCACCCAAAATACGCGCGGTCGCCGACGAGCGAGCACTGCGCGCACTGGCAAGTGATCGCACGATCGACATCACGACGACCGGTCGGCGATCCGGACAGCCGCGGCGGATCGAGATCTGGTTTCACAACCTAGGCGGACGCATCTACATCAGTGGTCTGCCGGGCCGGCGAGACTGGTACGCAAACCTCGTCACTAATCCCGAGTTTGTGTTTCACCTGAAAGAAACGGCGCAGATCGATCTCCCGGCGCGCGCTCGCCTCGTCACCGATCCGCCCGAGCGCCGGCGCGTGCTCCGCGAACTGCTCGCGGGAATCGGGCGAGAAGTCGACCTCGAATCCTGGACCACAGCGAGCCCGATCGTCGAGGTTCAGTTTCTCGACACCTGACCACCCAGCCCCGCCGCCGCCCACGCCCGGGCGGATGCTGCCCGTCGACGCTCTGTTCTCGGTAGAGCCCGGCGCCGTCTCCACCGTCAGGGTCGCAGGCCGGGATAGCCTGTTCGACGCGCCGCAGAGCGAGCGCCAATTCCAACGGGGCTTCGAGGCTGCCGTGTGGCACCGCAGCTTCGAACTGCGGCTGAGTGACCGAGCCGGCCAGAGCCGGCCTCCGATGACGCGCCAACTGCAGCCGCAATCCGCCGAAGCAGCCACGAGCGCGAAATTTGCGCCGGGTTGCCGCCCGGCGCGAGATCCGGCGGCGCTCACGTGTGTGATCACGGAAGCGAGCGGCTCAGTGGCGGCGGTCGCGGGAGCGCGGAGCGCCGCGTAGGCTGTGCCGATGGTCCACGCCGCCGTGCTGACACACCACACCCCGTGTCCGAAGCCGACGGTAGCCGTCGCGCCACGCGAGCCGTACGAGACGCGCGGACCGACGGAGGTTGTCGTCGGGCTCTACGTACAGGGAGGCGCGCTTCGCCCGAACTGTCCGCAGGAGCCGTATGGACCTGACGGCGGTACAGTGACCTTGAGCGCGCACGGCAGGATCGTCGCGCGCGAGACGATCCGCGATGCCGGGAAGCTGTTCGTCCTGACCGTGACGCCGGGGAGCTACACCCTCGGCGCGAGGATCGCCAATGGCGTTCGCCTGCCGCCCGTGTCGGTAACGGTGCGCGAGGGGTACACCGTTCGCCGCGACCTGTTCGAAGACGTGCCGTAGAACGAGACTTCAGGCCGGACAACGCTGGGGATCGACGCGCACAGTCGCTCCGACACCAAAGCGAGCGCGCGGAAACCCCGACCCGCGACGCTCGCTCGGCGCGACATCCGACAGCCCGGCTACCGATTGGCGGGGGGCTCTGTCAGGCGTCGCGACGCGCCGGTAAGGTCCGCCAGGCACGTGATCACCCGACCGCCACCAAAGGAGACCGCATGTCGCGCTTCGCCACCGTGAATCTGTTGGAGGTCGAGGACTCGATGGGCGACCGAGCGCCCGGCATCGAGGTCCGCTTTGGCCGCAAGTACCTTGAATCCCGCGACCTCGGTGTCAGCCACGTCCGCTACCAGCCCAACCTGCGCGGGCAGTTTGCACATAGTCACCGCGAGCAGGAAGAGGCCTACGTTGTCGTCGCGGGATCTGGTCGCGTGCTGCTAAATGACGAGGTCCTCGAGCTTCGCCAGTGGGACGTGGTACGCGTCGCTCCGGAGGTCGTTCGTGCATTCGAAGCGGGCCCTGACGGGCTCGAGATGATCGCCGTCGGTGGCCCGAAACCAGAGGGCGGCGACGGCGTGCCGGGCACCGCCTCCTGGCCCGACTGACTACGGCGACCCGCCATCGGCAACGGAGCCAAAATGCCGTGATCTACAGCCATCCCCCGAGGGTAAGCGAGGGGACTCGAACCCCCGACCGCCGGGACCACACCCCAAAGGATCTGGTTGTGCCTACCCCGTTTGTCCCGTTTTTACTGGGTTTCAGACCCTTCGAGTTGCCCCCACTTGTGCTCAGATTGGTCCATGAATTGGTCCATGGAACCAAACGAGCGGCGCGGCCCCATTAGGGTCAAGACAGCTCGTATCACGCGAAGGCAGTCATGAGGCTGGGTGGTGGGCTGGTGGCTGCTTTCGCGAGGCAATGCGAGTGTCGTGGGCGGTCCTGCGTTCCGCGCAGCGCAGGGAAGCGACCAGGACGCGCGGAATGCCCG